>Ga0315321_10001190_pt1 | contig 19899 bp, 18 predicted proteins | sample M180m21515metaG_FD_203464 | JGI IMG/M metagenome (GOLD analysis project Ga0315321, IMG submission 203464) | Ammonia-oxidizing marine archaeal communities from Monterey Bay, California, United States - M1 80m 21515 | ecosystem: Environmental > Aquatic > Marine > Intertidal zone | place: USA...
ATATTCGTTGAGATACACGCCAGATCCGGCATTCCAGGCAATCAGGTTGTTGCGGACCATCGGCGCAGTGTACTGCCACACCAACACCCCCGCCCCAAAGCCCGTCTCGGTGACCTCGTTGAATGCGATGACGTTGTGCTCGATCTGCGCGCCGCTGTCACCGCCGGTCTCAAACACCGCCACGCCGCCACCGTGGGTGGAGGCCACGTTGTTGGTGATGATGTTGTTGGTGAGCCGCAGCCCCGAGGCGGGCACCTGGATGTCCACTCCGCCACCCTGGCCTGCGGTATCGGCGTGGGTGTCGTCGGCGAGATTGCCGTCGATGAGGTTCCAGTAGATGAGAGCGTCGCTGCGCACCATCCACATCGCGCCGCCGTCGCCTGCCGAGTTGTCGAGAATGTCGTTGCTGGCGATGGTGGGCGCACCCGCCCGCACATTGATGGCGCCGCCGTCACAGCCCTCTTCGGGACCGCCGTAGCAGGCATCGTTGAGCTGGATGACGTTGGCCTCGATGAGCGGCGAGCTGTTGGACATGCCGATGCCCCCGCCCCCTCCGTCACCCGCCACGATGTTCAGCTCAATGACGTTGCCGACAATGGTGGGAGACGCGCTGTCGATGAAGATGCCCGCCCCCAGAGGCGCGCGGCCGTTCGTGATCGTGAAGCCTTCGAGCACAGAGTCGGGCCCCTCAGCAGCCTGGAAGCTCACTACCGGGCCCGCTGACGAGCCATCCACGATGGTCGCAACCGGGCCATCGTGCGAGACGACATGCACCGGAATGCCTGAGTAGTCGATGTTTTCGTAGTAGGTGCCGTCGGCGACCTCCACCACATCGCAGGCGGTGGCCCAGGCGGCATCAATCCCAGCCTGAATCTCCGCGTAGGGGGCATCCCAGGTACCGTCGGGGCTCACGGCGGACCCCGCATTCACCTGCACCGGACAGGCGTCCTCGCAGTCGGGGACCGAGTCACCGTCGTCGTCGAGGTCAGCGTCCGAGGTGCCATCGCAGTCGTCGTCGATGCCGTTGCAGAGGTCTTCGGCGCCGGGGTGGATGTCCGGGTTGCCGTCATCGCAGTCGCCATCCGACACCAGGTAGCCATCACCATCCTCGTCGACCTCGACGGGTCCCGTGTCGTCGGTGTCGTCGGTGTCGTCGGTGTCGTCGGTGTCGTCGGTGTCGTCGGTGTCTCCGATGCCATCCGCCCCAGTGTCCCCGATGGTGCTCGGCGCCTTGGCATCCAGACCAAGCGGACTGGAGCAGGCTACGAGGTGGAGTCCCAGCAGCGCGACGAGCCAAGAGATGCGGAAGGAGGACATCTGAATCTCCCGGGAGCGGCCGCCCAGTCGGGCAAGCGCCGCACCCTAACGATCCCACAACGGGCCTTGGCGACATCGTGATGACGTGGGACATGCCCTCCAGGGGTTGTCGTGTGTTGAAGCGCGGTCGAGGAAGGGATAGTCGCCGCATCTCAGAGCGCAGGACGGTCTCGACGCGTCCCCGCCAAGCCTCACCGGAGAGCCACCATGGGTGCCAGCGCAGATCCCTCCAACAACAACCCCTACAACAAGTTCGCCGGTCCCGTTGGCTGGGCTCTTGGCATCGTCACCGGGGTGGTGTTCATCGGCTTGCTCTACCAGACCGCCACCCACGGCGACGACCACGGTGCGGCCCACGGCGGCGATCACGCTGCCGACCACGATGCGGCCAAGCCCGCCGAAGACGCCCACTGAGCTAGCCTCCGATGAGTGGGACCTATTCCCCACCCATAGATACCTGACTGGGCCTCTCAGCCCTTCCGACAAGCGGTCGATCCCCTTTCGGTTCCCTCCTGGACGTCCTCCCGGAGCCATCGAAGAGCGGGAATGCCGCTTGCGCCGTTCTTGGGTGCGACCGACCTGCGACCCGCCGCATCCACTGCCCCGACAAGCAAGTCGTGCTCACCCCTCCGACCGTCCGGGCCGCACTTCGTGATAGGCCGTGTCGGTGTTGACCGCCCAGACGTCGTGGTCGGCACCGTAGAGGTTCTCGACCGCGAGCAAGGCGGTGAGAACCGAGTGGTCGGAGTTGTTGTACTTGAACATCCCGTAGCGACCGATGGGCTGGAGGTTGGAAAAACCGCCCAGCCAGTCCTTGATTCGCTCCACCCGCGGACCGTGGTGCTGATCGTAGACCGGGTAGGCCCGCGGCACTCTGATCGACGACCCATCGAGCACTTTGGCGCCGTCCGCCAAGCCCGCCCGCTTTAGCTCGTGGGTGGCTCTGACCACCATCTCGCTCTCCGACGCCGACCAGATGTCGTCGCCGGTCGAGCAGAAGTACTCGAGTCCCACGCAAGAGGTGCCCGGGTCGGCCAGCATCCATGGCGACCAGCTGCCGAAGTTCTGCACTCGGCCCACGGTGAGGTCAGGATCGTGGACGTAGACCCACTGGTCGGAAAACAAGTGGGGGCGGTCGAGCACCAAGTTGACGGTGCGCAGGTGGCGAAAGCGTAGGGCCCGCGCAGCATCCAGCACTTCTTGCGGAGGAGCAGGCGACATCAGCTGCACCAAGATGGGCAGTGGAATGCTGGAGATGACATGCTCGACGCGGTCCTCGGTCTCCACGCCGTCGGGACCGCGCGTGGTGACGGTGCGCACCTGACCACCGGAGTGGGTCAGCCCGACCACCTCGTGTTGGGTAGCAACGACCGCACCGCGCTCCTCCGCCCGACGCGCCAGCGCCTCAAACAACATGCCGGGACCGAGACGCGGATACCAGAACCACCCCACCAGCGAGGTCGCAGCGGGGGCACCCGCCGCGGAGGGCCGCCGAACCGCACGGACCAAGGCATCACGCACCGCGGTGGACAGCTCCATCTTCTTGATGCGCTGCGCGGCCCACTCCGCGCCAATCTCACTGCACGGCATGCCCCAGACCTTCTCGGTGTAGGTCTGGAAGAAGATCTCGAAGAGACGATCGCCAAAGCGGTTGCGCACCCACTCTTCGAAGGACGTCTCCTGTCCCCGAGGGCGCGACCTGGCCCGGGCATACGACGCAAGACAACGCGCCGACTCAAGGGGACCAAGGCCCACCACTACGTCCGAGAGCTCCAGTGGATAGGAGTAGAAGCTGCCGTCGTAGAGGATGCGGGACTGGCGGTCGCGCCGCAGCAAGTCGTCGCCGAGGAGGTCGTGCCACAAGGCTTCCACCTCATCAAAGCGGGTGAAGAAGCGGTGGCCCCCGAGGTCGAAACGGTAGCCATTGCGCTCGACGGTGCGGCACATGCCGCCCACCTGGCCACTGCGCTCAAGGACACGGACACCCGCACCACGATGGGCAAGGGCGTCAGCAGCTGCAAGTCCCGCAGGACCCGCGCCAAGAATGGTCACATCCACCAGCGACTCACAAGAATGGGGGCGTCCGACAACCTTAACCCCCCACTCGTAGCAAGCACTGGTGGGTCAAGTCTTTCGGTTGGCCTCGTCCACCATCTCGTTCATTTGCCAGAAGTCGATGAGCCAGCCCACACCGAACACGCCACCGGTGAACAGGTAGAGCAGGCCCGACTTCCAGCGGCCCAGGTAAAAGCGATGCAGCCCAAAGACGCCGAAGAAGGTCTGGAGAATCCAGGCGAGGGTGTAGTCGAACTTGCCCGGCGAGTAGTGGGCATCCGCACGCCGGTCGAGCGAGGGCATCAAGAACAGATCGATGAGCCACCCGATGCCGAAGATGCCGCCGCTGAACAGGTAGATGAGCCCAGAGACCTTGCGACCATAGTAGAAGCGGTGCGCGCCAAGAAAGCCAAACAACCACAAGACGTAGCCAATGAGAAGGCTGTGAGTGTTGTTGGACTTCGTCATCTCGCTGGTCTCCTTGAGGGGCCACGCGGTTGGGACTGTGCGTGGAAGCGACAGCAGTGCTGTCGGGTGGCCGGCTACGCCCGGAGACGGGGAGCATTGCACCCATCGAGGCAAATTTCGGAGGAGATCTGCCCGTACCGCAATTAGAGAAGAGCCATGCGACGCTTCCGATGTCACTCAGCAGCCGTACTCTCGACCTGTGTGGGTCTGACCGCCTGCTTCGGTCCCCCGAGCGGGCCGACGCCAAAGCCCACCCCCATGGAGTCCGCAAAGCCCAAGCCGCCCCCTCCTCCGCCGCCCCCGGGACAGCGTATCAAGCCTACATTCTCGGCCTCCTCCACCGCGATTCCGGACGACCTCCGCGCAAAGATGACCGGCGTGACTTGGCGAGAAGGCTGTCCGGTCCACCTCGACCAGCTCTCGCTCATCACCGTCTCCCACTGGGACTTCGACGGCAAAGCGCAGACCGGTCACCTCATCGCTGCCAGCACCCACGCGCCCGGTCTGGAGAAGGTCTTCGAGAAGCTGTTTGAGGCAGGCTTTCCCATCGCGCAGATGCGGCCCGCCCACGAGCACGACGGGAGCGATGACAAGAGCATGGCGGCCAACAACACCTCGGCCTTCAACTGCCGCAAGAAGACCGGCGGAAGCAGCTACTCCGAGCACTCCTACGGCCACGCCATCGACATCAACCCCATCCAGAACCCCTACGTGAAGGGTGTTCGCGTGTTGCCGCCAGAGGGCAAGCCCCATGTGGACCGCAACGCCGACACCCCGGGCCTCATCATGGCCGGAGACCCCGTGGTCACGGCCTTTGCGGAGATAGGCTGGAAGTGGGGTGGCAACTGGCGCTCGCTGAAGGACTACCAGCACTTCTCGGCGACCGGTAAGTGAGCCGTCGCGAGGTCGTGACGTCTGGTGCACGGCTGCTTGTGACCGACGAAGGACCCCACAACGCTGCCCTTCCTCCCCTGTTCCTGCTCCACGGCAATCCCGATGCCTCCGACCTCTGGGATGGCGTGCTTGGCGGCATTGTCGACCGTCGCACCGTGCGAGCCGACATGCCGGGCTTCGGTGGCAGTCCCGAGCCTCCCACCGCCTTCAGCTACCTCGCCGGCAGCACGGTGCCCCTCTGGGACGCCGTCTTCGACGAGGTGGGCCTGGACCGACCCATTGTGGCCGTGCTCCACGACTTCGGCGGGCCCTGGTTTCTGCCTTGGGTCGCCCGCAATCCACACCGCATCGCCGGCCTTGTGTTGTGCAACACAATCTTTCATCCCAGCTTTCAGTGGCACACATGGGCCCGCATCTGGCAGACCCCATGGCTCGGCGAGCTGACCTCCAGTCTGTCCACCCGCGCGCTCTTTCGCTACGAGATGCGTCGAGGCTCGAAGGGACTTCCGGCCGCGCACTGCGACGCCTGCTTTGCCCACTCCACCCCACAGATGCGGCGAAGCATACTGCGCACCTACCGGGCCCACCGGACCCCCAAAGTGATCTGGGCCTCCGAGGCCGAACGCCTGCTCCCCGTACTTCAGAAGGTGCCTGCTCGGGTGGTGCATGGTCGCCGCGACCCCTACATCTCCGCCCACCACGCCCTCGACTTCGACGCGCCCGTGACCTGGCTGGACGACGTCGGGCACTGGTCTCCGGTGGAAGCGCCTCAGGCTGTGCGCGACGCCATCGCGTGGGTAGACCGCCAGCTTAGCTCTGGTTGAGGTCGGCGGTCCGCAAGCGGTGGACCATCGCCTCCACATCCGTGTCTTCACGAAGACGAATAAACGCAACAGCCGCCGCCACCAAGGGACCAGGACGGGCGATGGAGCGGGCGAGCAGCTTGATGGCGCCCTCCAGCAGGCGGATGGACCGCTTCTGTTGCTTCGGACTCCGAAAATCGACGAGGTGCTCGGCGGCCCTCCACGCGGCGGCCCGTGCCTTGTGGATGCTGAACTCCGCAAGGGCCTCATCCGCACCGCCACCCACCCGATCCAAGATGTCCAGCATGGGCGAAAATTCGTTGAGAACGCCCTGCGCACCGTCAACCATACTCGCGAGGATTTCGTTGATGCGCGCGTAGTCCGCCCGCACGTCTTCGAGAGAGTCTGCGGGAACCGCGCGCGCGACGGCCACCGATAAGTCGAGGTTGATGTGCGCGTTCAAGCCAAGCAAGAGGTGCTGCAGGGCGATGCCCCGCTCCTCTGCGGCAAACTCAAAAGCCACTCGCCACGGTCCGGTGGGACGTCCCCCAGCTCGCCACACCGCAAGCGCCTGGAAATAGCGATTGGCGAAGATGGTGTCCAGGCGGTCCATCCGTTCGCCATCGTCGAAGTGGCCCGCGTCGATGCCAGCGGAGACAGAACGAGTCACCTGGAGGTAGAGCGCGGGAAACAGCTTGAGCTGCGGGGGTGCCAGAGTTGGGTCGTCGAGGACCGTGTCGAGCAGTTCAATCACCTGTCGGATGTCGCGCGCGTGCATGTTGTCCTCAGGGCCTTCGACCGACGGTACACGACGCGCAGTCCCCTCCACGGCGCCAGAAGCCCGCGCCGGCTACAGTGCCGGCCACACTCGGGAGTCCCCATGCCTGCGTCCTTAATCCTGCGGACCATTGAGCTAACCGAAGACGCCCCGCGCAAAGGCTTTGCGGTGGTGACCGCGAGCACCTACGACGGCCGTCAGGGGGTCCAGATCACGGACACCGCGCTGCCACCGGTGGGCTTCAAGCGGCCCCGCAAGAAAGGCTGGACCTACCAGTTCGCCGGCGACGGCATGCTCATCCAGCAGTGGGATGAAGCGCCCGATGTGTTTGGATATACGGTCTTTCTCACGATCACGTCGAAGCTCGATAAGGCGCTTGAGATCACCGGCAAGGCATCCACCGCGGCCGGGAGCCTCGCCAGCTCGGTGGGCCTCCTACCAGTTGGCGCGGTGCTCAACGCCACCGACCCCATCCTCAAGGCCATCGCCAACATGGCAGGCGCTCGGATGGTTGGCTCACTCACGGGCTCCGAGCGCGATGAGTCGGGCACCAAGCAGGACTGGACCCTCCGCCGCCAGGAAGGCGAGGTTGTGTTTACCCTGACCTACTCTGTGTCTTGACGGAGCCCTGAATGTCGACTCGCTCGCTGTTGTCCAGGATTGCCATCCTCGGCTGGGTCACCGCTGGATGCGGCGACACGGAAGCCACCGAAGCGCCCAAGGTGACGGTATCTGCCCAATCCAACACAGAAGCCACACCATCGCCTACTGACAAGGCCACCGAGGTGGCGTGGACGAAGATTCCACCCAAGTCCGACGATGCTGCGTTGGTCCGTGCCGCTGCGAAAGACGCCACCGGCGTGCCGGTCGTCTACATCGGAGCGGTCTGGTGTGGCCCCTGCAAGCAATACAAGGCCACGCTGTCGGACCCCCGGATGATTGACGCCCACACCGGCGCCCACATCATCGAGCTCGACGCCGACAGGCACAGCAAGGCCCTCGGCGAGCTGGGCGTTCGTCCGATGGGTGTGCCCCACTGGGAGATGGTCGACAAGACCGGCACCCCCGTCGGCCGCACCATCGACGGCAGCCACTGGGAGGCCAACACACCGGAGAACATGGCCCCCGCGCTCGGCAAGTTCTTCGGACTCGGCCACGGATAGCCAGGACACCGTTCAGCAGTACAGGGACACCACATCGACCAGCTTCTTGACTTGGTGATGCCAGCTCAGCTGCCGCATGAAGGCCGCAGCGCGCTCCCCTCGCAGACGGGCTTCCGCTGAGTCGGTGTAGATGACCTCCAGCAAGGCGTCCACCTCTTCCACGCTCGACTCACCCCAGCCGTCGGTACCCCAGCCGGGCTTTGGCGATGACGCCGGACGCTGTTGGCGCAACGGAAACACCCGCTGCACAGCCTCGTCGGACGCGATGAGATCCTTGTGGCCGGTGTTGTCGGACACGATGACCGGCAGGCCCATCGCCATGCACTCCATCGCGGGCAGGTTGGTGCCCGACTCGTTGCGACTGGCAAACACCCCGCAGTCACACGCTGCGAGGATGCGCGGCATGTCCTTGTGATCGACCCAGCCCATATCGAGCACACTGCCCTTGGGAAGCCCATTGTCGGCGGCCCACCTCTCAATGGCGAGGGTGCCGTCCTCCCGCTGTTGAGGCACGCCGCGCACCAGTCCGCGCTGGGCGATGTCGGCGGCCAGCCCTGGCCAGGCGTTCTGCCAGGCGGTGATGAGAACGCTGTCGGGATGCCGTGCGTGAAAGCGTCGAAAGGCTGCCAGCACGATGTCCTGGCCCTTGCGCGCTTCGAGCTTGCCGCCGCTGAAGATGGCAAAGCGGCCCTTCTGGATGGGCCGTCGGGGCATGGGGTGGAACAGCACCGGATCGATGCCCTGGAGCACCAGATCGACGTGCTGCACGCCATTTCCACGCATCACCTCAAGGTTCCAGGTGGAGCCGGCCACGATGCGGGCGTAGGCCTTCGAGGCTTCGCGCTCTGCGGCAGTGATGCGGGTGTTCTCGAAGAAGATGACGCCCAGGTCGGGCTTTCCGAAGAACACGCGGCCGGCGGTGACCGTGCGAAAGCCGGGCAGCAGCGTCTTCAGCACCGGGAAGTCCAGGCTCGCGGGCACCACCTCCCCGTTGCGGGTGACCCGAGCAAGCAACAGCTGCTGCTGGCGGAGGTAGGGCGCAAAGAGCGCAGCATCGAGCGGGTCGGGCGTGAAGCGCGCGGGCTGCTTCAGCAACACAGGAGCCGGTCGCTCCATCAGCGCTAGGTGACGCAACACATGGGTGCCATAGACGCCCCAGCCAGTGACGGACGTGAGCTCCCAGGCAAGGCCGAGATGGGAAGGCGAAGGCGCGGACATAGCCGGCTCGTAACCGCACGGATGCGCCGGTGGGGTTGCGCGGGCAGTGCCACTGGGCGGAGACTTCTGGACCGGAGGTCACTGCTGAGTGGCGGCGTCCTCAGACTCCAGCAGCCACTTCACAATCACCGGAACCGCATCAGCAAGCGCGCTTTCAACCACTTCTCTGGACTGGGAGTCAAGCCCTCGTCGCCAGATGGGGGTCGGCAGGTGGTCTGTGGATGTGGCCAGCTGCCCGTCCTCCACAATTCGACGCGCGGCATGGGGCGATGGATGCAACACAAGACGCACACCATCGGCTTCCCGGAGCATCTGCAGGTTGGCGACGGGAAACACGCTGCCGATCCACTCGCCCGGATGTCCGGCAGCGATGCCGAGAGCCTCGCGCACATGCAGGGTGCAGTTGGTTCCCATGGGGGCGTAGTCGTGGCCCACCAGAGGCACCTTTTTCCGCAGAGTGTCGATCTGGAGGGCATGTCGGTCGACGAAGGTGCGGTACACCGCACGTTGGACATCGGCGTCCCATGGCATCCAGGCCTCGATGACCTCCCGGTTCTTGACGAGCTCGGTGGCGTAGAAGCCCCCGTCGGCCGGCCGCTCATTGCGCACCAACACCAGCTTGCCGTGCTGTTGACGCAGATAGGATTCGTCGCGCACCCACGCTTCGTCGCGGAACCGCTTGCCAAACCAGCGCTCGATGGAGGGGTCCATTCGGTAGTATTCAAGCTCCACGTCCACCAGTTGCTGGGACTCGCAGGCCAGAAACCGTAGAGAGGTGTGCCCCCAGGCCGACCGACCCGGCCGTCTTCCGTAGGTGACGATGGCTGTGGCCAACACATCGCCGTCGTCATGTCCCAGACACAACGCAGCCCCCAGGCGAGCCACCGGATAGCCCGACTCTCGGGGGTCCCAGGCCGACAGATCGACGGCGGCATCTACAGCCCCAGCCAAGGCGAGTCCGCTCGCGAGGCCAGCAGCCAGCAGTCCCAAGTCCATCAGAACAGGCGCTTGGCCAACGCCACGACGGGTGCCGCAGAGGGCCGACCATGCTGCCAGTCACCACCCTCCACCCCACTGCCACCGATGTCGATGTGGGTGTAGGGAAGCGGGAAGGCGGCGCTGCGACCGTGGTTGACAAGTCCGGAAGCGGTCATGAGGAAGGCCATTGGGAACTGATGTCCACGGGCGGTCTGAGTGGACGGCGCATTGTTGCAGGACAGAACATCGTCGGCGCGACTGCGGGGTCGCACGAACGCAAAGTCCTCGCGGCGAAGGCGACTCACCGCAAAGGGGTCGCCCCAGAGGTCGCCGGTGCGCTCAAGTCCCACGGCCATCCCTGCGCCTCGAGCCGGCCCGTTGTCTATGGCGATGGAGTAGGGACCCACCGCGCGGCTCGCGTGGCCCGTGAGCGTGGCCAAGCTGAACACGTGGGGACTCGGGCAGCGGGTGGCCACGCCCCGGAGATGCGACAGAAGGTCTGCCAGCACGAGACGACCTTCCGCGTCGGTGTTTCCGATCCTCACCCGACAGCCGCTGTGGGACCGGATGATCTCGTCGCTCACCATCGCCTCGGAGCCGATGCTGTTCCGCACGCAGCCCAGCTCGGCGATGATGCGCACCCCCTTGGGTCGAAGATGGGCGGCCGCCAACATCACGCCTGCAACTGCCGCAGCACCGCCCTTGTCCCGGCTCATCCCGGCCATCTGTCCGCCGGCTTTGAGGTCGGCGCCACCGGTGTCGTAGGACAAGCCCTTGCCCGCCAGCAGCACTGTGCGGGTGATCGGCCCTTCCCCTTCGTAGCGAAGCCGGACCACGCGAGGGTGGTGGCGCCGCACCGGCAGGCTGGCTCGGGCGACCGCCATCAACAGCGGGTAGTGGCTCACCAGCTGGCTCACCACCTCGAAGACATTGACCTTCACGCAAGTGTCGGCAAATGCGGACGCGCACAGCTCAGCCATCTTGGGCGGCGACATGCGCTCGGGTTCGGTGCCACTGATGTCGCGGGCAAGCCGCTTTCCATCGTCGAGCGCCTGCACCCGCTTCACAAGCGCAGCCCCGTCGACGCCCTCCGGCACCACCAACGACACCGACTCGACCGGCTCAACCACCGCCTCGCCGTGAGTCTCGCGGGCCTCCAGCGGCTGCCACAGCGCCCCCAGCGCCCCCAGTGCACCCACCTCAATGGCATTGGTGTACGCGCTGGTCGACGGCATTCCCGCGAAGATCAACACCGGCCGACGCGCGCCGGCATCGCGGGCGCGGACCACCCCTCTTCCGGCCGCTTCTCCGACTGCTCGCACATCGTCGGTGTCGTTGCCGAGCGGGCCGGTGGCCGCGAAGATGAGGCGCCGTCCGGGCGCGAGGTCAGTCACGAGCAGGTGGGTGCCCGTCTCCAAGGTTGCATCCACAGCAGCCGCCACGCTGATGGCCGGGCGCAGCCCACGCGGCAGGTCCGCGGAAACGCTCGAAGAGACGAGCACAACAGCATCATAGACCCCGTCCGGGCGCAAGGCATTCTTGGACGCAAGGTGCAGGCGCGCAGGCATGGAGTCTCCCGGATGCGGACCGAACATTAGCTGAAGCGGTCCCCGGCGCGCACGACAGTCCCCTTGGGTGCGCCAGACCCCAGCGGGTTGCTCGCACTGCCGCTACCGTGGGCTACGCTTCGCGCAACCCCATCAACCCCCGCGTCAACCCCCGCGTCCCCCGACCACCGGAGGCCTACGTGCGAGTCCTGCTCATCAACCCAGCGATGAATATGAAGAAGCTCGGCCGCTTCGCCGGGCTGCTAGAGCCGATGCCTTGTATCGGCCTAGCCTACATCGCAGCTGCGCTGGAACACCACGGCTGCTTCGTCCGCGCCATCGACATGTTCGCCGACAAGCTGTCCGGCGACGACGTCGTGGAGAAGACCGCAGCCTTTAAACCCGACATGGTCGGCATGACCGTGCTCACGCCCTCTGCGCCGATCTGTGCGGAGCTGTCTCGACGCATCCGGGCCCGGCTGCCCAACGTCAATATCGTGTGGGGAGCGGTCCACGCCGATGTGTTCGCCAAGGACATCGTGCGCGACGGCGACGCGGACTTCTGCATCCATCACGACGGCGAAGAGACCATCTGTGAGCTCGTCGACGCCATCACCGAGGGCAACGACAGCGACCTCTCGAAGGTCGACGGCATCACCTGGAAGGACAGCGCCGGCGACGTCATCACCAACAAGGCGCGGCGCCTCAACCGCGACCTCGACAGCCTGCCCTACCCCGCGTGGCACCTCTTCCCGTACCACCGCTATGGCCTGCTGCCGTTCGCCGACTTCGCCAAGCCGGTGCTCACCATGACCGGGTCGCGCGGCTGCCCCTACCGCTGCGATTACTGCTCGCTCATCAACACCGGCGGCAAGGTCTACCGACGCCGCGACCCCATCAAGATTGTCGACGAGTACGAGTACTTGGTCGACCGCTTCGGGGTGAAGCAGATCGGCTTTGTCGACCCCATCTTTCCGCTGGTAAAGAAGGACCTCAAGCCCTTCTGTGAAGAGCTGGTGAACCGCGGACTCGACAAGAAATGTCAGTGGCTCAGCGAGACCCGTGCCGACCGTCTCGACAAGGAGACCGCCGACCTGATGTATTGGGGAGGCTGCCGGCGTGTGCTCATGGGCATCGAGTCCGGCTCCGACCTCCTGCTGGGCAACGTCAACAAGAACATCACCACCGCGAAGGTTCGTGAAGGGGTGGCCCACGCCAAGGGCGCCGGTATCCAGACCGTCGGCCTGTTCATGATTGGCATGCCCGGTGAGACCCCCGAGATGACCCGCGAGACGGTCGAGTTCGCGGTGGACCTCGACGTGGACTTCGCCAAGTTCGCCATCACGACGCCCTTCCCGGGCTCCAAGCTCTTCGAGGACCGGTGGCAGAAAGACCTCTTCCGAGACGACTGGGAAAACTACACCACCTTCAACCCCGACCCCGACCGCCTCGTCTACCACCCCAACGGCTACGACCCCGACGAGCTCATCAAGATGCAGTCGTGGGCGCTGCGGAGGTTCTACATGCGGCCCACTCAGATCAAGCGTCAGATGCTGGAGCTGCGAACCATCTCACCGAAGATGCTGCTGTATGGACTGTATGGCATGGCCATCTAAGAGGCGGGCGGAGGACTCAGGACTCCAGCGTGGGAGCCTGAGCAAGCAACTCAACACCCTCCGCACGCAACACATCGGCAAGGGCCTCTGAGAGTGGACGCGACGAGAAGTCCAGCTCGGCCTGGGCCCTTCGGGTGTCCCAAGCCACCCACACCGGCACGGGCACGGGCACCACGACGGGACCGCGAGCAGCGAGCTGACGCATCGTCGACACCACTTCAAAGGGACTGGTCGGCGGTCCCGCCAGTGTGTAGGTCGCCCCCACCGACAGCGGACGGGCCAACGCTGCCACTACCGCCGCCGCCACATCGGTCGCACACACCTGGGGCACCCCTACCGTCGGCGCCCAACATAAGCGTGAACGCCACATCTTCAGGTAGCGCTGGGTGAGCTTGGGGTCGCCCACACCAAACACGGGACCAGGCCGCAGCACCGTGAGTTGGATGTCGTAGCGACCGGCCAGCTCGGTGGCGAGGTCTTCGCCCACAGACTTGGTGACCGCGTAGCGCCAGTCAGTGGTGAGGTCGGAAAGTTGCCAGCGCCCACGCTTGCCATCGGCACCATAGCGGGGGCTGTCGTCGCCTTGCCAGACCCAGGGGCGGGTGCGACAGACCGCGACGGTGGAAATGAACACGAGTCGGCGCACGCCTGCCGAGTGCATGGCGCCCAGCAAGTGGCGCACCCCTTCTACATTCACGGCGAAGAAGCGATCGAGGTCGCCCTGCCACGACCCCAGCGCAGCGTTGGCCACCACGGCGGACGCGCCCCGCAGGGCCACGGTGAGTGCAGGGGCATCGGAGAGGTCTGCCCGGCGCACCTCGTCGTTCCAGCGGTTGATGGGCACGGCCTTCTCGGGACTCCGCACCACGGCCCGCACCCGCCGTCCCGACCCGCGCAGAGCCCGCCAGATGTGACTGCCCAGAAAGCCGGTCGCGCCGGTGAGCGCAACGGGACTCGTGCCCCCACCCACAGCAGACTCAGGCGACACGGTGAGTCGGCTCCTGTCCCGACAGCACCGCCACCAGGTCGCGAGCGGCCATGGTCGCCATCTTTCGACGGGTGACGCGGGTGGCTGAGCCCAAGTGAGGTGCCAGCAGCACATTGTCGAGGCCCAGAAGTCCCGGGTGGACCTCAGGCTCCTCTTCGAAGACATCGAGGCCCGCGCCGCCAATGCGCTTGTCGCGAAGGGCATCGACGAGAGCATCTTCGTCGATCACGGGACCGCGGGCGGTGTTGATGAGCAGCGCGGTCGGTTTCATTCGGGAAAGCGCGGAGGCGTCGATGAGGTGGTGGGTATCGGGCGTGAGCGGGCAGTGCAGCGAGACCACATCACTGGTCTCCAACAGCTCGTCGAGCGCCATTCCACTGGTTCGAGAGTGGTGCACGACCTCCATCCCGAAGGCCTCGGCCCGCTTGGCCACAGCGCGTCCGATGCGGCCCATCCCCACAATGCCCAGCCGCGCCCCGTCGAGCTCAAGGCCGCACAGCAGGGTGGGATGCCAGCCATAGAAGCGGCCCTCACGGACTCGCTGGTCGCCCTCTCGCAGACGCCGACCGACCCCAAGCAGCAAGGCCAAAGCAAAGTCGGCCGTGGCCGAGGTGAGCACGCCGGGGGTGTGGGTGACGACGATGCCTCTTTCGCGGGCAGCGTCGAGGTCGATGTTGTCGACCCCCACGGCATGCTGGGAGATGACCTTGAGCTGCGAGACGTCCATCAGGTCGGCATCCACCGTGTCGGTGAGCATCGACAGCAGACCGTCACAGCCCCGCACGCGAAAGCGCAGAACCACCTCCGCGATGGGCGCGTCGCTGTTGACCAGATCGACGCCGAGACCGGCACGCATCAGGATAGCGATGCCGGCCGGGTCGATGTCCTGAGTGACAAGCACGCGCATCTCAGACCTCCGCGCCGAAGCTATCCGGTGGGGCCAAGGGGGGTTGCATGGGACACGGCACGCGCTAATGCCCTGGACACCGCTCCAATCAAGGTGACCATGAGCCACGACGTCGACGTCCTTATCATCGGACTCGGAACCGCAGGCGCGGCGGCTGCCCGAGCATGTGCCCGTCAAGGACTGCGGGTGGTCGGCATCGACGCTCGCCCCCTCCACGACGCGGGCGCACGCTGGCTCAACGGCGTGCCCACCTGGACCTTCGACGAAGCAGATGTGCCGCGCCCCACCGGCAAAGAGCTGGCGGGCGAAGGCCACGCCTTTCACATGGTGGCAGGCTGGGGTCCCGGCAAGATCACGGTCCCTTCAGCAGAGCTGCTCGAAGTCGACATGCGCCTGCTGGTGGAGCGCCTGCAAGCCGATGCCCTCACCGCAGGCGCCCGCCTCAAAGGTGAGGAAAAAGCCCGCGCGTGGGAGCTTCTGCCCAAGCCGGAGGGCGGTGCAGTGGTGCGCACCTCGCATGGCACCTACGCCACGCGGGTGGTGGTGGACGCCAGCGGTCTCAAGGGGGTGCCATTCGCGCCCCCACCCGCGGTCCCGCGAGAGGAGCTGTGTGTCGCAGCGCAGGAGGTCCGAGACGTGGCGGACTTGGCCGCAGCGCGCGCATTCTTCGAAGGCCACGGCGTCCCCCCTGGAGACACGCTGTGCTTCACCAGCGTCACGGGTGGCTACAGCATTGTCAACGTGCGGCTTGATGAGGCCTTGGGGGTCGTGAACATCCTCACTGGGGCCATTCCGGGCGCAGGCCACAAGTCGGGGCCCGACCTGATCCGCGCGTTCGCCAACCGACATGCTTGGCTGGGCGCCACGCGCTTCGGCGGCAGCCGCGCCATCCCGCTTATGCCTCCACTGGCCCGCCTCGACAACGGCCCACTGATGCGCATTGGCGACTCCGCACGCCAAGTCTTTGCCGCCCACGGCTCGGGCATCGGCGCGCAGTTGCTCGCAGCCCACCTGCTCGCCGAGGTGTTGGCGGGAGGCGGCACACCCTGGGACTACACCCGAAAGTGGCAAAAGCGCTGGGGTGGTCACTTCTGTGGCTCAGTGGCCTTCGCCCGCTTCTCCCGGGCGCTGGAGCCGGAAGCGCTTCGGGAGCTGTTCGCGTCGGGACTGCTGGCGCCCGCCGCGACGGGCCGCACTCTGGCTCAGCGGCGGATGGGACTCGGGCCCGCGGACCTTCCCGACCTACCGCGCATGCTGGCAGGTGCGTTCAGGTCTCCACGATGGCTCAGCAAGCTGGCCCCAGTGGCCTCCGCAGTTGCCCGCCTGGAGCTGCACCACACCCGGTTTCCGCGCAGCCCCTCCGGGGTCCCTGCCTGGAAGATCCACCGAGACACCCTGCTAGACAGCATTGTGAGCCAATAGACCTCACGGCTGGTGCCGGACCGCGATCGGGGGTCCGACAACAAGTGTCCCGTTGAGGTCTCCGATTCCCAGCAGGGATCGCGGCGCACGAACCGGTCGGTCCCTTGGCCGACGGTGGCCTAGCGGGGCCCATCGTGGCCGTCCGCGTCCACATCTCCACCGGTGTGCCCCACATCGATCGCCTGTGATGTCGCTCTGCACGCCCCATTCCCTGAGTGTTCCACGCGATCGCGGGTACTTTAGCTTTTTCGATCAAGCCGAGATCTCCAGATCCGAGACAGAGAGTGTCAGCGCCCGTGACTGGATCAGTACAGAACATCGGTCAAGGACATAAAATGTCCGCATAGATCCACTGGCACCCTGTTGTTGAGTCCAGTATGGTCTGTATGTTCGTTCAGGAGGCCACATGCCTGTACACGCTACTGTTCTTTCCGCTGCCACCGATCTGATTGCCGAGGCCATCGCGCTCGACCCCATTGCCATCGATGCACTGCTCACGTTTGGGCTTGCTGGTGGACTGGTCGTCGCGGCTATCGCAGTATTGGCCTTCCTACCCTGGACGGACCAACAGATTAAAGACGTCGATGCCGAGGCCCGCCGGCTCAGTGGCGCCATGGCCCGCAAGGTCGCGCCACGTCTGCCCACCCTCTCGGGGCATCGGCAGGCCGCACTCCTCCCTGCTGGCGCTCGCCGCCGCTAGCGTTCCAGGCGACAGCTCTTGCGGTCCGGTCACCGGGCTGGGCTCAGCTCGTCGCCTGACCGCTCCTGCGGCTCGGATCCACCGCGGTTATGCGCGCGGGGAACGGAGGCCCAGGCCATGAGTCGATACACACCGGCTGACATCGAGCCCAAGTGGCAAGCCCGGTGGGCAGACGAAGACCTCTTCGCCGCCACCGAGGACCCAAACAAGCCCAAGTACTACGTGCTGTGCATGTTCCCCTACCCGTCCGGGTCGGGACTGCATGTCGGTCACCCCGAGTCCTACACTGCGGTCGACCTCGTTGCTCGGTACAAGCGGATGACCGGCCACGCCGTGCTCAATCCCATCGGCTTTGACTCCTTCGGGCTGCCTGCAGAGCGCGCGGCCATAAAGGAGAACCGTCATCCCGCGCAGATCACCAACGAACGCATTGACTACTTCCGCACTCAGCTGAAGAGCCTGGGCTTTGCGTTTGACTGGAACCGCGAGGTCTCCACTTGCGAGGCCAAGTACTACAAGTGGACCCAGTGGATCTTCCTCAAGCTCCACGAGCAGGGCCTCGCCTACCTCGAAGAGGTGCCGGTCAACTGGTGTCCGGCGCAGGGCACCGTGCTGGCCAACGAAGAGGTGGTGGACGGTCGCTATGTCGAGACTGGTGACCCCGTCGAGCGCCGCAACATGCGCCAGTGGATGCTGCGCATCACCCACTACGCCCAGCGTCTGCTCGACGACCTCGAGGGCCTCGACTGGCCAGAGGGTGTGCTGGAGATGCAGCGGCAATGGATTGGCCGCAGCGAGGGCGCCGAAGTCCGATTTGATGTGAAAGACCACGATGGCGACGGCTTTGTCGTCTACACCACGCGTCCTGACACGCTCTTTGGGGCCACCTACTGCGTGCTCGCCCCGGAGCATCCGCTGGTGAGCCGCATCACCACCGACGACAAGCGTGCCGAGGTCGAAGCCTACGTCCAGACCGCCAAGAACCGGTCCGATATGGAACGGCAGGTCGCCGCCGAAAAGGAGAAGACAGGCGTCTTCACCGGGGCCTACGCGATCAACCCCGTCAACGGCAAGCCGGTCCCCGTGTGGGTCGCAGACTACGTGCTCGCCACCTACGGCACCGGTGCCATCATGGCGGTCCCGGCCCACGACGCGCGCGACCACGCCTTTGCATCGAAGTTCGGTCTCGACATCCAGCCGGTCATCCAGACACCCGACGGCCACGATGTGCAGTCCGAGGCCTGGACCGGCGACGGTGCCGCCATCAACTCCGGCGCGTTCGACGGCATGCGCGTGGCGGAATTCAAGGCCGCCATCATCGACTGGCTCGAGGCCCAGGGCCGCGGCGAGCGCAAGGTCAACTTCAAGCTCCGGGACTGGCTGTTCTCCCGCCAACGCTACTGGGGCGAGCCATTCCCGATGGCCCACCTCGCCGACGGCACCGTCGTGCCTGTCCCCGAGAGCGACCTGCCCGTCGCACTTCCGTCCATCGACGCCTACAAGCCCACCGCAGATGGCAAGCCCCCACTCGCCCGCGCGGGGGACTGGCTCCACACCGAGATCGACGGTCAGCCGGCCATTCGCGAGACCAACACGATGCCCCAGTGGGCCGGTTCGTGCTGGTACTACCTCCGCTACATGGACCCCCACAACACCGAGGCGGCATTTTCGCCCGAGCGTGTGGACTACTGGAAGGGCGTCGACCTCTACATCGGCGGCGTCGAGCATGCCGTGCTTCACCTGCTCTACGCGCGGTTCTGGCACAAAGTGCTCTACGACTGCGGACTCGTCCCCACCAAAGAGCCGTTCCAGAAGCTCTTCAACCAGGGAATGATCCTTGCCCACGCCTACCGGGAGGAGTCCGGCAAGTACCACCCGGCCGAGGCTACCGAGCGCCGGCTGGGCGACACCGTCACCATCTCGTCGGCTTGGAATGGAAAGTCCGTGGAGACCGACTGGTACGTCAAGGGCACCGAAACGCCCGTCGAGGTGAAGATCGGGAAGATGGGCAAGTCCCTCAACAACTCGGTCGACCCCATGGACATCGTGCGCAAGTACGGCGCCGACACTCTGCGGGTCTACGAGATGTTCATGGGACCCCTCGAGCAGGTGAAGCCCTGGCAGACCAGTGGCTGCGACGGCATCTTCCGCTTCCTGTCTCGCGTGTGGCGCCTGTTCGTCGACGAAGACAGCGACCAGATCCGCGCCTTCGGTACGTCCTCCAAGGCAGTCCGCAAAGCGCTCCACGTCGCCATCCAAGAGACCACCGACGGCATCGAGCAGCTCAAGGTCAACACGCCCATCGCCAAGATGATGGAGCTCGTCAACGCGTGTGGCGGCAAGCTGCCTGCTCGTGCCGAGGCGGAGGCGTTCCTGCTCATCTTGTCGCCCTACGCCCCTCACCTGGCCGAAGAGCTGTGGGAGCGCATTGGCCACACCGAGTCGCTCGCCAACCACGCGTGGCCCGAGGTCGACCCCAAGGCTCTGGTCGATGATGAGATCACCATCGTGGTGCAGGTTCGCGGCAAGCTTCGTGGCAAGCTCCAGATCGGCCGCGAGGTCCCGAAGGCGGACATCCTCGCTGCAGCCAAGACGCTCGAAGGCGTCGCGAAGCACCTTGAGGGCAAGACCATCCGAAAGGAGATCTATGTGCCCGGTCGCTTGGTGAACTTCGTGGTCTGACGCCTCACGAAGACGCCCAGGGCCCCCTGAAGTTGGCGGGAGCGAGCCAATGCAGTCGGTCTTCGAGGTGAGCTCCCGCTCGATCGGCTCGTCCTCGGTGCAGGTGCAGGTGCAGGTGCAGGTGCAGGTGCAGGCGATGTTGCGGCGCCTGCAGTAAGCTACCCATCTGGCATGTTTTTCAAGGTGATAGTTGAAGTCTCCCATTGGCATGTCAAGGGTGATAGGGTGCGGAAGATCTGCGGCATCGCCTACCCACTGCTGTGCTGCGCCTCGGAGCCGCCATGGGCACTGCCATCGATCCCTTCCATCCCTTCACCAGGGTAATTGAGCGGTATCGCCACGACGTCCACCAGCTGTACCCCG
>Ga0315321_10001192_pt1 | contig 19882 bp, 13 predicted proteins | sample M180m21515metaG_FD_203464 | JGI IMG/M metagenome (GOLD analysis project Ga0315321, IMG submission 203464) | Ammonia-oxidizing marine archaeal communities from Monterey Bay, California, United States - M1 80m 21515 | ecosystem: Environmental > Aquatic > Marine > Intertidal zone | place: USA...
TGCTGTTGAGAGCATGGAGTTTGATCTCTCCACACTCACAACCCTACGCAGTCAAGTTCAGGAACTCCAGATACAAGAAGCATGGCTAGAAACGAGCTTGAGGAGTCGGGCAAATGGAGAGACAGCGATTCCACTAGAAAAAATGGAACTATTGATTCCAGACCCCACTACTTCAGAGGTCAATCGGTACGTGGAGGACACCCCTGAAGTTGCGAGGCAACGCAGCCTGCTTGCTGAGAATCTTACGATACTCAAGAATCTTGACACAAATGGGCTTAAGACTCTGCGTCAAGACTTTTACGAAAAGATAGAAGCTAGGGTGGCAGACGCGGAATCCGCTTTAGAATTGGCGAGGCAAAAAGCACGAGAAGAGGCAACGGAAAAGATAAAGGCGAACCTTCGAGAAGTTGCGGAACGTGCGCAATTAATCGCTTCACGACAGGCAATAGCCAATTCGAAAAAGAGCCTGGCCGATAAGAAAACAGAATTGGCAGAGATGAAGGCTCGGCGGGCATTGCTTGAGGTCGAATACGACACCGAGCGAGGCAGATTAGAGCGAAAAGGTGGTAACGCCGTAGAACTGCTTTTTGCGAAAGAGGATAGGGCAATTGCGTCAGGCATACTCGGCATGATGCAACAGCGACTTGCCGCCATCAAGATCGAAAGACGCAAAGGTAGTGGGCTGCATACCGTTGATGCCGCTAAACCACCCACTCGCCCGGTCATGCCAGTTCCTTTCAAGAACATGATTCTTGCCGGACTACTGGGCTTGGCCGCGCCATTTGGTCTGGGCTTGCTCTTGGAACTTAAAGCAAAACGGGTGAGCGATGCAGCAACGCTAACAGCGGGTAATCTGGCTCAATTCGGCGAAGTGGCACAACTTCCTACCAAAGTTGGGCAAAGCAAACGACAACGAGTTTTTGAGGAAAGCATCGATACATTGAGGGCTAACCTGATGCTCTCCAAGCAAACAAAGGATGCGAGAACAGTAACCGTAGCCAGCAGCATGTCAGGCGAAGGCAAAAGCAGTGTCAGCTCACAACTTGCCATCTCTCTTGCAAAGGCTTGTGGTGAAACCGTGCTACTTGTCGATGCTGACTTGCGCAGTCCCGATCAACATGACATCTTCGGACTGGAAATGGGGCCGGGGTTAGCGGGCATCATGGCGGGGGAAGCGAACTTGAAAGACGCCGTCGATGACACCCTCGGCGAACTGGTTCATGTTCTCCCCGCAGGCCGAATGACGCAAAGCCCCCACCGCCTTCTGTCAACAGAAGGGATGCGAGCTCTTCTCGACAACGCGTTGGAAACTTACAAATACGTGATCGTCGATACAGCACCGGTACTATCAGCAGGTGAAACGCTTGCGGTGGCTGCTCAAACAGATGCGACACTCGTATGCGTGATGCGAGACGTGAGTAGATCCGATGCGGTCTTGCGAAGCAGTAGAAGACTGGAAGCGGCGGGGGCAAATGTAGTCGGCACAGTCTTTAGCGGTGTTCCCTCAAGGCAGTATGCCTACCGCTACGGAGACTACCGGTATCTCACGCCAAAAATTGGCACTTGATCCCCCGCACCGTTACATAAGACCAAAGCAGGCGTAAACGAAATCAGTCCAAATGGCAAAGCCCAACAAACTAACGCAAGACGCAGCAGACGTGGATGGTGATCACAAACCACACCCTCGGTCTCTGCACTGGCAATTCAACATCAAGTTGTTGGTTGGTTCTGCTACAGCGATTACGTCCATAGCTATTGTTGTTGCATTTGGCTACTGGTATCAGTCTGGCAACATCGCAGACTCGCTCATGAATCGCGCTGCCACTGCGGGTGCTGCGAAGGACTGGGAGAAGCAAATAACATGGCTACAGCAATTGCAAATCCTGAAGCCGGATGATCAAACAACCGCCTTGGAGTTAGCCAAGGTTGCTGATCAAGCAGTCGAACTTCCCCCCGCCAATCGATACGACCGCGTTCAGAGAGCGAGGAATCTGCTGTCCGAAGCGATAGCGATCTTGAGAAAAGAAGATACCCAAGACCAGACTGGAGAACTGGAAGGCTTGGAGCGAAAACTAATCGAACGCGAACTACAGTTCGGACCGCTCCACGCGAACAGTGTGCGACGAAGAGTCATCGCCCTAAACGCTGACAAAAAGGACAAAGACCTCCTGCGTGCGTTTGCAATGGCTAAACACGCGATCTCATCCACAACAGAGGATCACTCACACACCCTTGATGAAGAAGCCGTTAAACAAGGTGGAGATTTCTGGCTATGGCTTGACCAGCAGCCCCTCTCTCGAATACTCACCATCGCATGGAATGCTAATCCAAAAGACGTTGATTTAGCGGGCCTCTTGGCGAACGAAGTTTTGGAAAATCCAGATTCCTTTCCGTCCGGAGGGGAAGTCAACGTCCGACCAATCGATTTGGCACTCAAAGGCCAACTTGCCGAGATGCAAGACGATGGTCAAGCGCAGCTCATACTTTACAGCATGCTGCTACCCACTGACCCTGAAGCGGCTGCATCGCTACTCGACAGCCAAGTTGCCCCAGCCCTGTCAAGATTGTCGAAAGCATTTGCAAGTGCGAACCCAACAGTTGACGCTGAACCGAACACAGAATCAGCTCCCGGATTAACGATCCCAATACTTCCGCCCGCCCACGCAACGCGGACCTATCGACCTTTGTGGGACTTCAATCTCGGAATCTCTTGGGCACGAGCTAAACTCCAGGAAACAAACCCCGACTACGAAAAGCTTGACTCCTTGCTTGATCAATTGTTGGCTTTACAGTTTCCGACAATTCCCGCCGGTATGATTCAAGACACCTACATTTTACGCACGCTACAACGCCCAGAGGAACGCGAGCCGAACACCAACACAATCTTGCTTGCCGGCATAAAGCGACTGGGCATTGAGTCCCCCGAACTACAACTACGGCGGGCCGCAAGACTTTCGAACAATGGTGACTTGGAAGATGCGAAAGCCGCAGTCAAACAATTCAGCAAAACACTGCTTTCGAGACGCGCAAGACTCGTTGGAACAGGAGGCATCAAACTCACACCTGAGCAGAAATCTGCCGAAGAGGTCCAGCTAGATAATCTTGCGTGGAGCAAGAATGTCATGCTTGGCATGATTGCAAGCCGTGATGGGCGTCTTGGCAATGCACGCAGGACGTTACAGGATGCTTTGCAGGCTCAGGTTGCAGTCAGTTCTGAAAAGCGTCTACAAGCAACTCTCTTGCTTGCGGACATCTATCGAAGAATGGGCGTTTGGGATTTAGCGGCAACAACCTTCGAGTCAGCAAGCATTATTTCACCCGACAAACAGGAATTGCGAGTTTTAGCGGCAGAAGCTTGGACAGCGGCAGGTAATGCTTCCAACGCATTTGCGCAGTGGAAAACGGTGAACGGAAATTCGCCACGCCTGCAGGTTCAGCAATTGCGAGCACTCATCGCCGAAGAATTCGCAAAACCGCCGAGCAGCAGAAATTTTGAAATCATTTGGCGAAGGTTAGATAAGCTAGACCAACGACTGAAAATACTAACGGAATCCGATGACAACCCAGAGGATCTGAACGGGATAACGAGCGAATTAGCCTTACTCGCTTTGGCAATTCCCGATCGTGACGACGGAAGTGCGCGAAAGTCGACCCTTCAGCGTTTACTCCAACTCGCAGAGGAGTCGCCGGATGATGCCAGCATTCAAAAAGTTGCCGCACTCTCGCTTGCCCGAACGGGGGAAATCGCAACAGGACGAAAATTACTTCAACGACTACGAGACCTTGAAGGAGACAACTCACTGCCGTTTACATTGACAAACGCAAAATTCGAAGCAGCAACAGGCAACCTAGAGGAAGCGATCGACGGACTGTTAGCATACACCGCGAAAAACACCGATAACGTCATCGCAGCGACGATGCTGGCCGCAGAATACATGGCGAGCCAAAACACGCTCGACCGAGCTTACCAAGTGCTAATGGACGTGCCTTCCGCGCAGCACACGTCGAAAAGCAGCTTCGCCCTGTTCAGCTATGCTCTGGCGGGCCTCCCGAGTCCAATTACCAATGATACTGATTTTTCTAGGTTGATAGCCGCAGAGCAACTGTTGTTTGATATCGAGGAATCAACAGAAACTTGGTGGAAGCTTGCAAAAGCAATTCGGCTCCTGACGGAATCCAGCAACCAAGATCTGCCTGCAGAAAAAAGTGCGGATCTGATTACGGAAGCAAGCGAACTGAGCGCTGAGATCAGTAGCAATCGTCCACGGTGGGGTCTGGGCTTGAGTCTCGCAGGGAAAATTTCTGCCGCTCGCGGTGAAACAAATTCAGCAATCCAATCACTTCAGGCTGGAATTTCCAACGGTGACATCCGCCTTTCAACTTCCTATCTGCTGACACAACTATTACTGAAAATGAATCGTGTTGTGGAAGCAGAATCGGAGTACAGTCGCTTCGAGCGACTTCGGCAAGCCAACTCAAACATCGCTGCTTTTGGGATCTCAATCGCCGAAAGAAAGGGAGAGTACAAGAAGAGCTTGGAGCTCGCCCGACAAACAGCAGAATCGAATGACCAAGACGAGATTGCGTGGCTGTTAGTCGCCCAAGCTGCCATGATGGCCGCCCGCTCGACAGATGAAAAACTTACAAAGGATGCCCTCCTTTCGGAAGCAAGAACGGCTCTCGACGTCGCCTTGGAATTATCTGGAGATGCAAGCGTTAGAGCCTACCAAATGCGACTTCGCTTCAGCGCTGAATTTTTCGGCGATAAAGCATTACGAGTCGACGTCGCAAAGCTTGCCGAGAGCGAGGTCAGCGAGCCTACACGCTCGCTCCTGTCTGGCCTTGCTTACATTCAAATCAAGGAGGGGCCTTTAGCATTGCCATTGCTCAAAAGAGCAGAAAAATACTCGCCGTCAGATCCGCAAGTTTTCATTGCACTTTCAGAATACTACCAGCTAGTTGGTGACAACCCGAATACAATCGCATCACTTGAACAGGCATTTAAACTCGCACCTAGCAGGGTGGACATCAGGAATCGTTTAGCGATCGCAATCGCCCTGCGTTCTGGCGCAGACATTCCATGGCCACGACTAAAGAGTTTGCTGGACACCAATTTAATCGGGGATGCACAGAACAAACTTCTACACGCACTCATACTGCTCAATCGTGGAAACCAAGAGCAGGAACAGCAAGCAGAACTGATACTAACGCAATTGGTAAAATCAAATGACCCCAAAGCTGATGATGCAAGACGTTTACTGGCATCACTCTTGCGTCAACGCTGGGGACGTGCAGCTTCAATTGATGAGAACGCACCTGAAGCTCAGCGGGCATTATCAGAAGCTCGTGGTGTGTATCTGACTTTAATCAATCGCGATAAGCCACAACCATTGGACATCTATCGACTCGGTGACCTTTTGCTCCGTGCAGAGCAAACACAAGATGTGACTGCACTTGCGGATCAACTTGATGCGATCACGAAGGGCTCTGCTATCGCGCTGGACTTGCGTTTACGGCTAGCAAAACAGGCGGGGCACACCGACAAGATAGAAGAGTACGCCAATGACTGGACGACTCGAGCAATGGAAGTGGATGGGCTTCTGCAAGCCAGTGTTTGGGAAACAGCAGGGCAACTCCTCTCGAGGCTTGGATACCACAAAGAGTCAATCGCGTGGCTAGAACGGGCGTACCGAGATGATTCAGAAAAGTTTCGCCCCTACATACTCGGGCTGACTCGCGCCCGCCGCTTCGATGAAGCGATACGACTTTGCACTGAACAATACGCAGCGGACCATGCTGCTAACACAGCTTCCGTGTTAGCCGATGTTGCAGTCCTCATGGGGCTGGGAATTCAAGCACGCCCACTATCGCAAAAGGAAGAGGCAGTACTCCAACAAGCTCTGCAAGAGCACCCGAAAAACGCGAGTTTACTCGAGGCAGTTGCGACGATGCGTCTCGCACAAGAGAGATACTCCGAAGCAATCCCACTTTATCTTGAGTCAGCAAAGTTTTCTCCTAACAACGTCCGCCTGCTCAACAATCTTGCGATGGCTTTGTCTGAAATTTCCGGCCGAGAACGAGAAGCAATCCCGTATGCGAGAAGGGCTATCAAGCTCTACGGAAGAAGCCCCGAATTGCTTGACACCCTAGGTTTGGTATTAGTTCGGAATGATGAAGGTAAGGAAGCGGAACAAGTTCTGCGTGAGGCCGTTAACGCAAGCCCTGACCCGAGATACCGATTCCACCTGCTAGTTGCACTACTGGACCAGGGAAAAAGAGTTGAAGCAATTTCGCAATGGTCAAAATTGGACCTCAATGCCTTAAAGAAATCTGCCTTGACGCCAGCCGAGCGTCGAGACCTGAATAAAGTCCGTAAACGTTTCGAAAGTTGACGCTGAATCCGCTTCAGGAAATTACATTTGTGAGTAATCCTCCACCTAATCAAGACGTGACGCGGGCAGTCGCACCACGAGGTAAAGCTGTCCTGTTTTGTGTGCTGCTCATTATCACTGGCGGCGTAGCGCATGGATACTTGGATAGCCGCTGGAAAAATCTAGAGTTCGCCAAGGCTCAAGCTGAGGCACTGCAAGATCTACCTCTGAACGCGGGCAACTGGGAACTTGTATCCAACACGGAGCTAGAGGGCTCCGCTCAACGAATACTGCAATGCTATGGATCCGTCCTGCAGGAATATGTCAACAACACGACGGGTGATCGCGTCAAAGCCTTCGTCGTATGCGGGCCCCGTGGCCCGATTGCTGTCCATACACCCGAGGTTTGTTATAGCAGCGCGGGTACGGAAACTGTGGGGGACCGTGTTGAAACGCCAATTTTAATCAATGGCGAATCGCAGTCACTTTGGAAAGTCAGATTTCGGAAACCGCGTTCGTCAGACCCGCCGCATATGGAAGTATGGTACGGTTGGAGCGACGGTGGTCCATGGAAAGCAGCCTCATTACCCCGCGTTTGGCTTACCGATTCACTGTACAAGATTCAAGTAGCTGGACCACCAGCAAAATCAGGGAAGGATATCTCGCCCGTGGAAGACTTTTTACGAGCTTTCCTGCCATCGCTGCAACAAGCCGGAATTGGCACGAAACAGGAAGAACCGCCGGCACCGGCGGGCTAGAAGACCATAGGCGGGATCCCCCCCCCCCCGCCAGCACAAAAAAAGAGAACCAAAAGTAGGGATTTGCAGGTGATTTCTCGAGGATTTTGAACATCATTAAGCCCTCAAGAAAAAACTCGGATGTTTAATTTCTGCCACGGCCGACAAACCTCTTGCCGTTAGTCAACTAATCAAGCGAAGCAACGGGATGCAAACAGTCGAACAACTATTTCCGGAGCAGGCTTCTTCGGAACCGGAGCAGACCGCAGAAGCAAACACGCTTCCGGTTGGGCATCGCCGATACCGGTACTTTGAGACCAAGTATCGCGTAGAGCGATTGCTCGGCATCAGTTTACTGCTGCCTGCCCTGCCGTTAATCGCGCTTTGTTGGTGCGCGGTAAAGATCACATCTCGCGGCCCTGGAATTTATCGGCAGACACGTGTGGGCCATCGGGGCGAAACTTTTCAAGTACTAAAACTCCGTACCATGCGTGTGGACGCGGAAGCGAACGGCCCACAATGGTCGGCAAAAGGTGATTCCCGCATCACTGGACTCGGAAAGGTGTTTCGCAAGTTGCACCTTGATGAGCTTCCACAACTGTTCAACGTTGCAAGAGGCGAGATGGTTCTTGTTGGCCCACGCCCGGAGCGACCTGAATTCGTTCAGTTGTTGTCCGAGGTCATCCCCGGCTACCAGCGACGATTGATTGTCAAACCTGGCATCACGGGCGTGGCTCAAATCAATCTTCCACCAGACACAGACCTCCGCAGTGTCGAGAGGAAACAAATCCTGGACCTGTACCACATCGACAATGCTGGCCTGTGGATGGACGAACGCATGATCGTGCTCACAGCATTTCGTGTCTTGGCAATAAGCAACGATCGATTGACCAATTTCATGGGACTCAATCGAAAAGATTTGGTCAGTCACCTACCGGAAGATTCCAGTGGTGGCACATCCACCCCGCTGTCTGAACTGATGAAGCAAACAACAGCGAAAAAGACAGGGCAAGAGGAACTGGCTCAGACCAACACTGAGCAACCACAGAACAACACGACGGAACCACAGAACAACACTGAGGAAGACGATGAAGCAAAGGAATTCCATGCAGCATGGGATAAGGATGCAGAGTCATGGGAAGACAATACCCACGACTCATGGGAAGACGATACCCATGACTCATGGGAAGGCACGCCAATGAATGAGCAGGCACCAACTTAGGGCTAATGCAAGGCCGCTACTTCAACCTTTGCCCTCACCTTGCCAACAATGAATCACGTTTGAGGTTGCATCTCGCCTGAAGTTGCTTCAAGCATCGCGACTTCACAAAAAGAACTTTTCTAATCAACAACGCTCCAGTGCACCGCGCGGCTCTTACTGCAACAGTTCCGAATATGCTGACGGTTGACGTTGAGGACTATTTTCAAGTCTCAGCATTCGACCACAAGATTCAGCGTGCAGAATGGGATTCGATGCCTTGCCGTGTCGAGGCTAACACAGAGCGTCTGCTCAACATCTTCGCTGACGCTCAGGTTTATGGAACATTTTTCGTGCTAGGCTGGGTGGCCAACAAATTCCCACAATTGATCAGACGCATCGCTGACGCAGGCCATGAGTTAGCATCTCACGGCTATTGGCACCGGCTAGTGTATACGCTCAACCATCAAGACTTCAGACGAGACATCAAAGACAGTAAGGATGCAATTGGCAATGCAACTGGAGTCGAGGTAACCGCGTACAGAGCCCCCAGTTTTTCGATCACCAGCAAATCCCTCTGGGCCTTGGACATCCTGGCGGAAGAAGGATTCACGATAGACAGCAGTATTTTCCCCATTCGACATGATCGCTACGGCGTGCCTGACGCCAGCCCAGAGATTCACCAACGCGAAACCCCATCGGGAGAGATCACCGAGATCCCACCTTCGTTCTGGCAGAGTCGGATCGCCAAGGTACCCATTGGCGGCGGGTACTTTCGACTGTTCCCCGAGAGACTGACCGAGCGTGCCATCAGATCTGTACGGACGGAAGGTCGCCCGGCGATGTTTTATCTTCATCCATGGGAAGTCGACCCAGACCAACCACGAATCGATGGCGTCGGCATGAAGAGTAGATTTCGACATTACGTGGGTCTCACCCGAACAGAACACAAACTACGAAGCTTGCTCAGTAAACACACATTCGCACCCATCAACCAAACCCTTGCCCTCATGGGAAACGAATCGCGTTGAAAAATCGCAAAGCAGTTTGCTCTGGCACAGCAAAACCACAAGAGCGTCACAAAAGCATCCATCAGCAATTGCCGTAGAAAATGATCAGTTTCCCACCATGCATCATTCCCAGCCTTCTCATCGAACCGTTACCTAAATCAACAAAGCATTGCGGTGTCCGCAATTCAGCAGAATGCCCTCTACCCTCTTCTCCATAACCGTCGACACTGAAGAAGAATGGGACTGGTCTTCAGGCTATCGAACTGACAGTCGTGATGTTTCAAACATTCACGCACTAGAGAAATTCCAAACTGCATGCGACGAACTCAATGCGAAAGTCACCTACTTCGTGAATCACGCGGTGCTAGCGAATCAAACAACCGCACGCATCATCTGTGACCTCGCAAATCGTCCTAATGTCGAAATAGGAATGCACATTCACTCATGGAATACTCCACCACTGAACGCTGAGACTGCAGTCTCAGAAAAAGAAAGTTTTTTACACAACATTCCACGTGAAATTGCGATCCAAAAACTCCAGACAGTGCTGGATACCTTCAACGAGAACGGCTTGAACCCAACCAGTTTTCGCGGTGGTCGCTACTCGACGAGCGACTGGATGCAAGAGTTCCTGCATCGAAACGGGATCATTGCCGATGCTTCAATCTTGCCTTTCACAACCTGGCCAGATGATGGTGCACCAGACTTCCGCGATCGCGACCTCATTCCGGTACGAAGAGACATTCAAAGTGGAACGCACGGTTTATGGGAAATCCCCCTTACCTTGGCGTACACGAAAAAGCCTTGGACGTTCTGGCGAAACTTTTACGAACTCGGCCAAGAGACACCATTTCGGCAACTACGGATGACCGCGATTGCTGAACGTCTTTTCATCAAACGCATTTGGCTGAATCTCGAGCATCCGCTAGGCGAACATTCAACGAAACTATTGCAAAGCCTGCGAACCGAGAACCTACCGTGTATCAATTTCACGCTACACAGTTCATCACTCGTGGCAGGCTTGAACTCATACTCACCAACTGACATTCACGTGAGCGACCTTTACAATCGGCTTCGCACCTGCATTTCAAAACTTAACACTTGGTCTGAATTCCAAACAGCGACGGTAACAGAAGTCGCAAACCTACTTGAGAAACAGCACAATGAGAATTCTGGGAATTAGCCCTTTAGACAAAGACTCCACCGTATCGTTCATGGAAGATGGTCAGGTGATATTCGCATGCGGCGAAGAACGCTTAAGTCGAGTCAAACTGCAATCAGGGTTCCCGCACCGGGCTTTGAAACTGGGACTGGCACGCACAGGTTGGACAACAGATACGATTGACCAGGTTGCCTATGCATTTTTCGAAGGATCAGAAGAAGCGAGATTGATTGAAAAGGCCGGTTCCGACGACAAGACCTTCCAATCACCTACCAAACTCAAAGCCGCAACAAAAGCATATTGCGACCTTGCGTCACAAGACTATGAACTGGACCAGACAGTAAAGATTCCGGGACTAACGAACCCAAAGGATGAATTCGTCGATCCTAAAACCTGGCTAAAGAAAACTGTCTATGAAAAAACCGCACGCTCATCGCGTCTCGACATTGCAGCCCACAATCATTATTTCAGCCAGTGGATTCGCAATGCGGTATCGGACCATCAGAAATGGTCCGATGAACTCGAAAGCGGCCTCGAGCAGTACGGTTTGAAAGATCGATTGGTGCGATTCCAGCACCACGACACGCATGCAGCAAACTGCTACTACGCGTCTGGATTTGATGAAGCTCTGGCGTTGGTACTTGATGGCTATGGCTCGGGATGCTGTGGCGGTGTTTTCCGCGTCAACAAAGATGGAATCGAATGCCTTCATCGGTTCAAATTCCCATACTCCCTCGGGATCTTCTACGAGCAAGTCACCAGTGCACTCGGATTTCGTCCGAGCCGACACGAGGGAAAAATCGTCGGACTCGCATCCTACGGAAGACCAAAACTGCTGGCTGACATGCTGATGAAACGATTCGATTTAGAGAACGGTGACATTCGCATTCTCGCTGCGCAAAACTACCTGATAACGCGAGCGATGGGACTCCGTTTCTCCAAACGGGACATTGCGGCGGCCTATCAGTACGTATTGGAGCAAGTAGCATGCAAAGCAACAGCCTACTGGCTTGAGAAGACGGGATTGGAGGCGGTCGTGATGTCAGGTGGCGTTCATGCGAACGTCAAACTCAATCAACGTATCCGTGAAATTGACGGTGTCAAACGCGTGTTTGTCTATCCCAACATGGGGGACGGTGGTTGTGCAACGGGTGCGGCAATGCTCGCTTTTGGAAATGATGTCTGCCAAGCAAAACCCATCGAAACGGCTTACCTGGGCCCAGATTACAGCGACGAAGAAATCAAGCAGGCTTTAGATGCAGAAGGCGTCGAGTACGAAGACTGCGGTGACGATGCTGAAAGAAAAATAGCAGAAGTGTTAGCCGATAATGGGATCGTAGCAAGGTTCAACGGACGAATGGAGTATGGGCCGAGGGCACTCGGCAACCGTTCGATCCTCTACCCAGCAAAAGACCCCGAAGTGAATCAGTGGCTCAACGACCAACTTGGACGCACAGAATTCATGCCGTTTGCTCCTGCAGTATTGGCTGACGCCGCACCTCGTCTATTTGTCGGTATGGACATAGGTAATACGAAGACTTCAGAATTCATGACCCTCACTTTCGACTGCACCGACGACATGAAGGAACACAGCCCTGCAGCGGTCCACATCGACGGCACAGCACGACCACAACTCGTAACACCAACATCCAATCCAAGCTTCCATAAAATACTTTTTCATTATGAGGAACTTAGCGGGATCCCCGTTCTTATCAACACTAGCTTTAATATGCACGAAGAACCGATTGTTGGATCTCCTGCGGACGCTGTACGCGCCTTCTTGCTTGGCAACATTGATTATCTTGCGGCCGGACGATTCCTGGCACCCCATCCGTCTCGCAAAGAGAAGGATCGCAAAACCAATCTTGATGCGTCAGCGGCCATCGCCTGATCGCTTGGAAAATCTTGACATTCATTCTCGGTCAGTTTAGCCAGCGACGAGCGATCTTTTCTGCAAATCATGATGACAACCACGACACGAAACGGTCCCCAAATTGCTGAGTTGCCCAACAGCAACCGGCGACTGTTGATGCTGACACACCGCGTTCCGTTTCCCCCGGACCGCGGCGATCGCATCCGGTCATGGAATATCCTGAAGCACTTGGCTAAGACAAATCAGATGTTTCTGGGCTGCGTCTCTGACGAAACAGTGACTGCGGATATCAGAGCCAAGCTCGACTCGGTGTGTGAAAGAATCAGCATCGCTAGCGTTGGCTCAAAAACAAAATGGATGCGCGCGGGAATCTCCGCTTCACGAGGTCGTTCCCTCACCGAAGGCCTGTTCTGGTCTCCCGCCCTTGATCGAACCCTTAGGCGGTGGACCCAAGAGCAGCAGTTTGACGCGGTCATTGTGTATTGCAGCAGCATGCTTCGCTACGCGCGTCGCCCCCACCTCAAAACCACTCCACACTTTGTTGACCTTGTTGATGTCGATAGCCAAAAGTTTTACGAGTACGCCGACAACGCCAAGTCGTGGAAACGGGCGATGTATCGAACTGAGGCAAATCGAGTACAACGACTTGAGCACGACGCAGTACGACTAGCAAGAGCAGTCACCTTGGTAAGCGATGCCGAAGCAGAAGTTCTGTGCAACACACTGCAGTCGGGAGAGCACAGTGTCCACGGAATCGCCAATGGCGTCGACATGGAATATTTTGCTCCGCAGCAGACACTTGATGCAGATCAAAACCTCAATGAGATTAGAAACCCAAGACTGGTATTCGTGGGTGTGATGAATTATCCACCCAACGTGGAAGCCTTGTGCTGGTTTGTTGCAAACGTTTGGCCGGACCTCAGGAAGAGCTACCCCGGTGCTGAACTGGAAATTGTGGGAAAGCATCCCAACAATGAAATCCTTCACCTGTCCAAGCACGATGGCATTCATGTCACGGGTTCCGTACCTGACGTTCGCTCGTACGTCGCCAATGCTGACATCGTCATCGCGCCCCTTCAAATCGCCCGCGGCATACAAAACAAGGTTCTGGAAGCTTTATCGATGGCCAAGCCCGTCATCGCATCGCCGAAAGCATCGCACGGCATCAATGCATCCCACAACCAACATTTGTTGATCGCCGATACGCCAACAGAGTGGTTGCAATCAATCAAAGCATGTTGCGATTCGCGAGAATTGCGTCAGAAACTGTCGCGTAACGGTCGGAAGCTGATTTGTGAACAGTACACCTGGCAAGCGACCCTCAGCAGACTCAACGAACTTCTTGATCAGCACTTGGCCAGCCCTACTTCCTAGTTCTGCCTGACTTCCAAGCACATCCAAAGCAGTGACCACCAAGCCCGTAACCGTTGACGCATCCACGACCAGGACTGACTCGAACAAGATCCGCGTTGGTTTTGTGATGCATGTGATGCAAGTCGCCGGTGCTGAGGTGCTAGTGACCCAAATCATCGAACAACTGTCTGACCGAATCGACGCCACTGTGTTTTGCCTCGATGGGCTTGGAGAACTTGGGCAAAAACTTCTCGACGCAGGCATCCCAGTCATCGTTCTGAATCGCAAACCAGGGCTCGACCGCGTAGTTGCAAAACGGCTGGCCAAAGAGGTCAAATCACGGCAGATCGAAGTGCTGCACGCCCACCAGTACACGCCGTTTTTCTACTCGGCACTCAGTCGCATGCTACATCGCAGCAAGACGAAAATCCTGTTCACCGAACACGGCCGCCACTATCCAGACATCGTTTCCACCAAACGGCGGATGGCAAACCATCTCGTACTCCAGCGCTATGCTGACATCAGCACCGCATGCTGTGACTTCAGCGCAAAAGCACTGCGTGAAATCGAGGGTTTCCCAAAAGCCATCACACTGCCTAACGGCGTTGATCTTCGCAACTTACCGAAGCGAGGCACCCAGACGCAGACAAATCAATTGCGACAAAAGCTTGGCATGCAAACAGGCATACCGTACGCCGCCTGCATCGCACGCTTCCATCCGGTCAAAGATCACGAGACTTTGATCCGAGGTTGGCAGGTAGTCAACAGGTCTCTGCCAAATGCCAAACTTCTACTAGTGGGTGATGGTGAATGTCGAGAGGCCTGTGAAGCCTTGTGCCGAGGATTAGGACTGCAAGACTCCATCGAGTTCTGGGGCATACGTCATGATGTGCCCGAGATTCTCCGAGCGATTGATGTATTCTCATTAACGAGTGTCAGCGAAGCCGCCTCGCTGACACTGCTGGAAGCGATGGCAAGTGGATGCCCAGCAGTGCTGACAGACGTGGGCGGCAATGCCGAACATGTAACCCATGGCGTCGAAGGATTACTAGCACCAAGGTCAGATAGTCAAGCGATTGGCGAACAGCTTCTTGAACTATTGAGTTCCCCAAACAACTGCGAGGTGATGGGTGCGGCGGCGCGGAAGCGAGTGGAACGCGACTTCGATCTCACTCATGTGATTGAACAGTATGCAGCTCATTTCCAGAAATTGGCAAAATGCTAAGAGCAGCTATCGCGCGATCGTAATCATGCTGAAAAAACTCATCAAATCGACACTGCGTGGATTCGCGATCCTCGCTGTCTCTCCCCTCCTAATTAGCCATTGGCTCTCGAGTTCAATCAGCGGTGCGGATCGATCGCTGGAATCGCATTCCCAGCTACTTTCTCTTTTCCCCGGCATCACCGGCAACTATCTTCGCCTCGCTTTCTATCGCTTTGCATTGGAGCAGTGTGACCCGACCGCTACAATCTGCTTCGGCGCACTCTTGTCAAAGACAGGTGCGAGACTCGGCAAGCATGTTTATGTCGGCCCCCGCTGCATGCTTGGACTGGTCACGCTGGAAGACGATGTACTATTAGGGCCCGCTGTACAAATTCCCAGTGGCCCCATGACCCACGGTATAGACCGACTCGATACCCCCATTCGACTACAGCCTGGAAAAAAACAACGCATAACGGTTGGCAGAGACACATGGATCGGAGCCCAAGCAATTGTGCTCGCCGACATCGGGCATCAGGTCGTAATCGGTGCTGCTTCGACTGTAACAAAGCCCATTCAGCCATATGTACTTGCTGCGGGGGTTCCATCGCGAGTTATTCGTGAACGATGCTAAACGGCCCCAGAGCCAAAGAGATCAACAACCTGCTGCAATCGACTTAAAAACATCGAACAACAGGCCCAGAGCAAGCGACTTTTGAACTCTGGGTTTTTCCAGATCACATAATTGCTTTCCACGGCCTCGCAGTTAGACTCAGACCATTGAAACAAATTCATGTTCGCGGTGGTGGTCTGTTTTCATGACTCCCAAGGGGACGAAGTCCACCTGCCTGTTATGCTCAATCCAAAAGAACAGCAAAAAGCTTTGAAGGAAGTTGTCTACAACGCGGAGTCCGTTGTTGCAAATCCAGCACAACTGGTATCCGATATCTTCGCAGAAATCATTGCCTTTCGTGGTTTGATTTGGATTCTTTTTTTACGTGACCTGAAAGCCCAATTTCGCCAAAGCTACCTTGGTTACATCTGGCTATTCCTGCCTCCTGTGTTGACCACAGGTGTCTGGCTCTTCCTCAACAGTCAAAAGGTAATGGTCGTAGCAGAAACAAATATACCCTATCCTCTTTTTGTGATCATCGGAAGTGTTGTATGGCAGACGTTTGTTAAGCTTATCCAAGCGCCGATGGCGTCTTTCGAACAGGGAAGGCCGGTGTTCATGAAACTGAAGGTGCCGCCAATGGCCTTCATTGCTGCGGGCACTGCTCGCGCCTTGTTTGACTTCGCGATTTATGCCGCCGTGCTGATTCCTGTCTTCATAGTCTTTAGGACGATGCCACCATGGACAGTGCTCTTACTCCCGATCGTTGTACTTTCCATGGTCAGCATGGGCACAGTCATTGGTTTACTATTAGCGCCTTTTGGTAGCCTGTACACGGACTTAAAAATTGCAGTACCAATCGTGCTCAGCTTTCTTATGTACCTGGCACCGGTAGTCTACCCGCCACCACAGTCGGGGCTTGCAGGCGTTGTCGTTGCTTACAATCCCATGACTCCCATCTTAATGTGCACGCGTGACTTGCTAACAACAGGTGCATTAGATTTCCTACCGTCCACCGTTGTGATTTTGGTTTGTTCAGGCTTGCTCTCAGTAATGGGGATCGTCGGGCTTAAAGTAACCATGCCGCATCTTGTTGCCCGTATGGGGATGTAAACCATGGCAACCCCAAAAACATGCGGGCCTTTCTTGTCGAATCATCTACTTCCACTTGTAGCCGTATTTCACGGTTGTAGACAATGACAGAAAAACTGATAGAGGTGGAGAACGTCGGCAAAAAATTCTGTCGCGATCTGAAGAAAAGCTTGTGGTACGGAGTTAAGGACTCAGCTTCTGACTTGCTTGGAAAACGTCCGCCAACCTGTCTTCGCGAGGGCGAGTTTTGGGCGAACGATGGAATAAGCTTCGAGGTATCGCGTGGCGAATGCTTGGGCTTGATCGGACGCAACGGTGCTGGCAAAACTACTTTATTGAAAATGCTGAGCGGCCTTATCAAGCCAGACCATGGTGAGATCAAAATGAAGGGTCAAATCGGAGGTCTAATAGCATTGGGGGCTGGATTCAATCCGATCCTTAGTGGACGAGAGAACATTTTCGTCAACGGCTCAATCATGGGTCTCAGCAGAAAGCAGATCGCTGACAAGGTCGACGAAATCGTTGACTTCGCCGAGCTGGGGCAATTCATCGATACGCCCGTACGTAACTACAGCTCTGGAATGAATGTTCGCTTAGGCTTCGCGATTGCTGCATCACTGATCAGGCCCGATGTCCTGCTCTTGGATGAAGTACTCGCAGTCGGTGACGCTGGTTTCAGAGCACGATGCTACAGTCGCGTGCATAAATTGATGTCAACTTCCGCGGTAATCCTCGTTTCGCATACCATGGGTTTCATAGGCCAATGCTGTTCAAATGTTGGTTTAATGACACATGGAAAGATGGAGTTTTTTGAGGATGTTAGCGCTGGGATCAGAGCCTACGATGAACAGAATGCGACAACTGACCTGGCCAACAATGACCGTGCAGTGCGACAACTCTATGCGCCCGTCACAAGGGCAGATGTTCGAATACTGACGGAGGAAGTGGTTTATGGCGAGGGACTCGAGATAGAAATCGAGGTCAAGTCAGAGGAAGACGTTGGTGCCGTCGGAATCTCGTTTGTCGCATACGATCACTCAGAAAAACCTGTCATGTGCTGGCACTCTAGCCAGAATGAGGCCGAAATAGGAATCAAACAAGGAACGCAGTCCGTCCGGATCCGGATCTCTCCGCTATTACTCGGCAGTGGTACTTACAGCTACACTCTGAACATGAGTAGAAAAGGTTCTATTGAACACCTCATCTGGTACCACCACATAGGAACCATGACTGTTACCAGTCCCTATCGACCAGTCGGGCAAATTCCCTACCTGCCGCATACGAACGACTTTGACGTGTTTTATCATCCATAACTTGACACAAATATCGTAAGAAACAAAGCACAAACCAGACAGTCTGCTCCTCAGGGATAGGCTCCCTGGGAAGATTCCGATCTTCAAAACTGCAATCCATTGCTATCCCAAACATACACACAAGATCTCAATAAAAAATGTTTAGCGGTAAAAGTGTTTTAATAACCGGCGGAACGGGCTCTCTAGGAAAAGCGCTCACAGAAGCGATTTTTCGAATTTGCCCGGATGTCAGACGTTTGGTGATCTACTCACGTGACGAACAAAAGCAGTTCCAAATGGCCCAGGAATACCCACCTGAGAGGTATCCTGCCATTCGCTTCTTTATCGGTGATGTCCGTGACTCGATCCGGCTTGAGCGGGCTATGACGGACGTCGATTTTGTAATCCATGCTGCTGCCATGAAACACGTGCACATTGCAGAATACAATCCTGATGAATGTGTCAAGACGAACGTAGGCGGTGCAGAAAACGTTATTGCTGCTGCGTTGAAGACAAATGTTTCCCGCGTTGTTGCGTTGTCAACCGATAAAGCCTGTGCGCCGATTAACCTATACGGTGCTACCAAGCTCACTTCCGATAAGTTATTCATAGCTGCAAACAACATTCGAGGTAAGCGGGACATTCGATTCTCTGTGGTTCGTTACGGCAACGTGATGGGCTCGAATGGATCTGTCATTCCTTTTTTCATGAAGAAGAAAGAAAGCGGAGTCCTTCCGATCACTCATCCAGAGATGACTCGTTTCAACATCTCGCTCGATGGTGGTGTCGCAATGGTTCTTCACGCTCTCGAGCACGGATGGGGCGGCGAACTGTTCGTCCCGAAGATACCTTCGTATCGAATCATGGATCTAGCCAAAGCAATTGGCCCCGACTGCGAACATCGCGTGGTTGGCATTCGCCCTGGTGAGAAAATCCACGAAGAAATGATCACAGCCTCTGACTCATTCACCACGTACGACCTCGGAAAGTACTACGCGATCTTGCCTCTTCAACCCGCCTGGGACATTGAACACTTTCAAAAAAAATTCAACGCGAATCCAGTATCCAGCGGTTTTCACTACAATTCTGGTGCGAACAGTGAATTCCTAACGGTAGAAGATTTGAGAGAGGAAATCGGCGACCACTTGGGCTAGGCATTGTCGCAATACCCTCACACGCAGTTTGATATGATTCCATACGGCAAACAATCGATTACCGAAGCGGATAAAAAAGCAGTCGAGGAGGCCCTTTGTTCAGGCTGGCTAACGACGGGCCCGAAAGTATCGGAGTTCGAATCCGCGTTTGCTGAGAAGATCGGTGCTAAACATGCAATCGCGGTTAGTAACGCCACTGCAGCGTTGCAAATATCTCTTCTCGCAGTCGGAATCAAGCCTGGTCAAAGAGTTGTCACGAGTCCGAACACGTTCTTGGCATCTGCAACTTCCGCCGCTTTGATCGGAGCAATTCCGGACTTCTGCGATATCGAACTGACGTCCTATAACCTCTGCCCTACGTCACTTGCCAATTCTTGGAAGGCGGACACGAAAGCCGTGGTAGCAGTAGACTATGCAGGGCAAACCGCCAATATGCCTGCGATTTCGAAGGTCGCACGTGACAATGGAGCAGTTGTAATTGAGGATGCTTGCCATGCCGTGCTAGGAGAATTTGAATATCAAAACAAAGTTCATCAGGTCGGAAATCATCCATGGGCCGACATAACCACCTTCAGCTTCCACCCGGTAAAGACAATGACGACCGGCGAAGGCGGTATGATCGTAACAAACAACGACGAGTATGCGAGGGCGGCGAAAGCCTTACGCACCCACGGCATGGTACGAAATCCAGATAATTTCACTGGTCTCGGCGATGCCCAATTTATTGAACATGGGCCGTGGTACTACGAAATGCAACACCTTGGGCTCAACGCGCGGATCACGGATTTCCAATGCGCGCTGGGCTTGAGCCAACTCTCGAGGGTCG
>Ga0315321_10001194_pt1 | contig 19870 bp, 18 predicted proteins | sample M180m21515metaG_FD_203464 | JGI IMG/M metagenome (GOLD analysis project Ga0315321, IMG submission 203464) | Ammonia-oxidizing marine archaeal communities from Monterey Bay, California, United States - M1 80m 21515 | ecosystem: Environmental > Aquatic > Marine > Intertidal zone | place: USA...
GGTATTTTCAAATTTTGTTAGATAATCAATATCAATTTCATGATCTTGTTTTTTTATATAATCATGATAAAACCAATTTTTCTTAAATTCGATTAAATTTTGGTTTTGAACAAAATTTTTAAATTTTAAATTTACATCAAATATACCAAAAAAATCAGCATCTAATTTAGATTGTAAATAATATGCTATTGCAAAATGTGTAAGAAAAGATGTAATCCAAAATAATACTTTAGGTTTTGATGACATGTAAAAAATAAATTATTCCCGGTATTAAATATGTCTTAGAATAAAATTTTGTAAAAATTCTGATTAATTATTTTTTTTAAAGTTGATATTTGGAATCAGACAAATTGTTTCTATAATCACAGAAAATAAGTATCCAAAAGCTAAAGCAATAAGACCATATTCAGGAGTAAATATGACTATAGTAATTATAAATAGAATAATTGAGATAATTTTGCTCAAAACAATGCGATTGTTTTTTTCATTTCCCAATAATTTAGAAGTAAATATTTTAGTTAAGGACATTGGAATAATACTGAAACTAATAATTTTAACAACATCAATAATTTCAATATATTCTGGAAAGAAAGTAGAAACTATTAGAGGGCCAAAAATAAATCCTAAAATTGAAATTAGTACTGAAACTAAGATTGTCACTTTTTTTAATTGAATATTTTCCTGTCCACTTGAATCATGAGAAAGTGTGAATTTAAACACAATCAGAGTAAATATCATTCCAACATTGACTAATTGTTGAGCAAGAGTGAATTCACCAAGAATTCCAAAACCAAGAATAGGAACTATTAAAAATTTATAAAAATGACCATTTAATTTTGTAAGTATTTCAATTACATAATTATTAAAAATAAATTTTGAGTGAGATTTAATTGATGAAAAAACAATCTTAGTATTTTTTATTTCTTTGAATGCAATAATTATGAATAAAATATATGATAGAGATAAAGCAATTATTATTCCATCTGAACCATAAAATTGTAAAAATAAAATCCCCAAAACAGCAGTTAGAATTTTTTGGGATAAATGATATTTTGAATAAGATGAGAATGATTTTTTTCCCAATAACTGTCCAATTGCTAAAATATTAAGAACATACCCAAAAAGTAAGAAAATTACATCTAGTTTATAAAATAAAATCATAATAATAAAAGATGCAATAATTGTTAAAATTAGTGAAATAAAATAAAAAGTAGATTCAAGTTTTAAATTTTTTGCAGAAAATACAGTCATAGAACTTTGAGGAGCAATAATAACAAATGCAGAAGCAACAGTAGCTATTGCAATGAAGTATTGAATTTCCCCATATTCATCAGGTGAAATTTGTGATGCAAGAAAGAACCAAAATACAGAAGCAATAATTGAACCAATGATATCAGCACTTCCAATAAATGATAACCCTCGTAAATTATTAAATGCCAATAAAAAATGAAATATCTTATAATTATTATTTGTTATATACAATTCATACTAACAAAATGAGTGATAAGAAAATGAATTACAGTGTGATAAAAGAATGAACGAAGTATAATACTGAGAAATATTTTAGTAACTGAAATAAGGGTAATCAGATGTGAATATAGATATTTTTATTCCAGCTAGATTAGATAGTTCAAGATTACCAAAAAAACACCTAAAAAAAATTAATAATATTCCTGCAATTGAATTGTTGGTTAATAGATTACAAAAAGTAAAAGGTTTTAGAAATATTATTGTATGTACAACTAATAAAAAATCAGACGATGAATTAGTAGAATTTTTGATAAAAAAAGAAATTTTATATTTTAGGGGTGACAATACAGATATTTTAAAAAGATTTTATGATGCTGCACAAAAATTTAAAACTGAAATTATAATTGACGTGGAAGGGGATAAAATATACACAGAACCGTTTTTTGTTACAAAAATTATTTCTCAAATGAAAAATAATGATTATGATTTTATAATTGGTAATGATTCAAAAACTAAATTTAATCCAGGGGATCATTTAATTCATGGAATAATACCAGCGGGATTTAAAGTATCTAGTATTAAGAAGATATCTAAATTAAAAAATGAAACCAATAAAGAAACAGGTTATAAAGAAATTTTTGTTAATAGCAACAATATAAAAAAGAAATTTTTAGTTTTTACTTCTAAATTTGAGATACCACCAGATTTAAGATTAACAATTGATTATATTGATGATTTAAATTTTGCAAAAAAACTTTTTTGTTTTCTTAAAGAAGATTTTACATATGAGGATATTTTAAAAATCATAAAAGATAAACCAGAATTATTAAAAGAAATAGAAAAAATTAATGAAAAATGGTTAAAGAATTATCATGATCAAATGAAGAATTCTTAAGTAAGATATTTTGATTTTGATTAATAAATTGTTGATAAATTCAGTTCGTAATAACATAAGAGTAAAAGTTTCATTATTAATAATATTTTTAATTGGACTTAGCATAAGATTTTTTTATTTTCCAAATGAATTACCCCTAATCCTAGATGGATTAGATAATTTTACTTATGCAACTGCAATTAATTATTATGGCTATTTACCAATTGAGTGGACACCAATTAATAACGGATGGCCAATTTTTTTGTCATTTTGGTTTTCTGTAATTAAATTAGATAATTCATTTGAATACATGGAACTACAAAGAACAATTTCTATTGTATTATCATCTCTAATTATGATTCCAGTATATTTTTTATGTAAAAAATATTTTGATGAGAAAATAGCATTAGTTGGTGTTGCATTAATTGCATTTGATCCTAGAATGGTTTTAAATTCGTTATTAGGAATTACAGATTCTTTATTTATTTTATTAGGAATTACATCATTGGTACTTTTTCTGAAATATGAAAGAAAAATAATGTTGTTATCTTTTATTTTAGCTTCTTGTGCTACAATTGTACGTGCAGAAGGATTATTTTTATTCTTTACATTAACAGTATTATTTTTTATAAAGTATAAACTCTCAAAAGAAATTTTAAAAACATATCTTCCTTGTGTTGTAATTTTTATGTTAATATTAGTTCCAATTATAGACTATAGAATTGATGTAGCAGGATATGATGGTATTTTTCAAAGAGGTGCACTAGGAGCAACTCAAATTATAGCAATGACAAGTAGTGACGGTAATTCAGAGATTATTGAGGGTTTATCACTTTTTGTAAAATATTTGGGTTGGATTTTAATTCCAAATTTTTTAATATTTTTACCATTTGGAGTAATTCTATTTTTTAAAAATAGAAAAAAAGAAACTAATTTTATAATAATTTTTGTAGTTATATGCAGTATTCCAATTTTGTATGCATATCTTCGTCAGGCACAAGATACCAGATATTTGTATCCTCTATTTCCAATTTTTTCATTAGTGTCTTTATTTGCAGTAAAAAAATACTTAACAAAATTTTCAAGAAAAGATTTAATTTTATTTTTAATGATTATTGGAATTCTAATTAGTTCAATTAGTTTTTATGAATATAAAAAAATAGATTATGAAAAAGAAAAAGAATTTAATGAAATTATAAAACAAATTCCTAGAGATTTAGATGGAATTAATTACCATCCTACCCAAACACGTTATATTGGTTCCTCAGAAATTCCAATTGAATGGCCATTTGTTTTTTATGATGAATTACGTAAAACATCTGTTGTGCATACTAAAAATTATGAAACTTTAGAAAATTTTATTTTTAATTCAAGAGAAGATTTAACGCATATAATAGTGGATAATAATTTAGAATTGCCAAAATTTTTGCAAGAAGTATATCATAATGAAAAAAAATTCAAATATTTAGACAAAATTTTTGATTCTAAAGATCTAGGTTTTAAACATCAGTTAAAATTATTTAAAATAAATTATAATCAATTTGATTTGATATTGGAAAAAAATTTAATTCAACAAAAAAATGAAAATTAAAAAATTGTTTAATTCAATTGGAATCCCAATTTTTTAGCTTTTTTGATAATTGTCTCAAAAATGCACTATTTTCAGTTTTAAACAGTACTTTATCACTATATTTTACTTTAATTTTACTCCTTAAAAATAAAATTAGTGATTAAAAAGAGAAATTGAAATAATGCATTAAATTAAGTAAAATAGAATTTTGAAAAAAATACTCATAACAGGTGCTACTGGATTTATTGGAAATTACTTAATTCCAGAATTAACTAAAGATCATAAAATAACTGGAATATCAAAAAATAAAAGAAAATCTTTAAAAAATTTTACAACAATAAATCTAGATATTACCAAATCAAATTTAAAGATGAAAAATAAATTTACAGATATTATTCATATGGCAGCATATAGTGATGTTGCTTTTTGTAATCAAAATCCAACAAAATGTTATGAATTGAATGCAGAATCTACTCAAAAAATGTTAGAAGTAGCAAGAAAAAATGACTCAAAAATGGTGCTAGTAAGTTCTAGTCATGTTTATGGTAATCCAAGAAAAAAGTCTATTTTAGAAAATTCTTCATGTAATCCATTAACTCATTATGCATCTAGTAAAAGAATAAGTGAAATATTATGTGAAACGTATTCTAAAACTTATGGTTTAGATATACAAGTTGCACGAATTTTTTCTGTATATGGTCCTAAAAGTCCAAAATCAAATTTAATTTTTAATATAATTAATCAAATGATTAATAATTCAAAAGTAGTTTTAGGAAATACATCACCAAAAAGAGATTTTATTTTTATTAGTGATGTAATTTCAGGATTATTAGAAATTATAAATTCAAGAAAGAAAGGATTTGAGACATATAATATTGGAAGTGGTAATAGTGTATCGATTAAAAATTTAGTAGATAATTGTTTCAAATTATCTACTAAAAAATTAAAAAGTGTTACCTCTAAAGAAAAAACTAGAAAAAATGAAATTATGCATATACAGGCAAATATTTCAAAAATGAAAAAAGACTTTAATTGGGAAACAGAAATTTCATTAAAAAAAGGATTAGAAATTACATATAATCACTATATTTCAAAAAATAAAAACAAGTTAAGAGTATCTAATTAGTATAAAAATTTAAATTGTTACTTTTACTAAATTGTTCATATGAAAATTGAGAGACTGTTTCCAAGTGCTAATTTAGATACAGTTAGAGATGGCAGAGGAGGAATTTTTACATTTATTCCACATGATCCAATAGTGGAATTCAATTTTAATTATATCAAAGCAGGTAAAATTCGTGGAAATCATTATCACCCTGAATTTGATGAATATTTTTTAATCACTGAAGGTGAAGGAGTGTTAGTTACAAATGAATCTGATGAGTCAGATGAAGAATTTATTTTTTTAAGTAAAGGTCAATGCACTCGTACACCAAAAGGTACAAGACATGTCTTTATAGCTATTACAGATTGCGTAGCAATTGCAATGTTAACAAAAAAATGGGATGATTGTGAAAAACCCATTGTTCATGTAGATATGGGAATGGGTAAAGGGGATCACGGAGATCCATCTTCACCATATTTTAAATCAAAATAATTTGAAATGACTTTTAAAATTGGCATAATAGGTTGTTCCAGGGTTGCAAAAAATAAATTTATTCCAGCGGTTAATTCTTTAGATTCTATTTCAATAGATTCAGTTGGAAGTAGATCAATATCGAAAGCAGAAGAATGGGCAAAAGAAATAGATTGTGATAATTATGGAAATTATGAGGATGTAATTTCTAGTGATATTGATTGTGTATACATTTCATTACCAGATGGGTTACATGAAGAATGGTCAATTAAAGCTGCAAAAGCGGGATTACATGTATTGTGTGAAAAAACTTCAACTACATCATATGAGTCAGCAAAAAAAATAGTTGATGTTTGTAGATCAAATAATATTAGAATTTTAGAATGCTTCTCATTTAGATTTCATCCTCAACATAATACAGTAATAGAATTAATTAAAAAAAATAAAATTGGAGATATTAAAAATTTCACTGGGAATTTTGGATATCCAAAACCAAATAATGAAAATATTAGATTAAGGAAAGAGTTAGGTGGAGGAATACTAAATGATGCATGTTGTTATCCAATTTGTGCTAGTAGAATGATTTTTCAAGAAGAACCAATTGGTGTAATGAGTAATTTAACAATTGATCCTATTTTAGGAGTAGATGTAAGCTCAAGTGTTTTTTTACATTATAATAAAAAAAATGCAATTGCAGAATCTGGATTTGATAGAAATTTTAAATCAAATTATGAAATTTGGGGTTCAAAAGGTAATATTATACTCAACAGAGCATACGCTGTACCAAGTAATTTTGAAACAAAAATAAAATTAGAAAAAGATGATGAAAATGAAATTATTAAAAATATACCAGTTGATCAAACTGCAATAATGATTAAAACATTTTATGAAGAGATTATGAAAATTAATAAATCTGATTTTAATTTTGAAGTTGAATTATTATCACAAGCTAAGGTTATGGAAGCAGTAAGAATATCAAATGAAAAAAATGAATTTATCAAATTAGAGGAAATTAATTAAAATCATATTAGTTCTTTATAGATTTTAATAATTTTTTTAATTTCAATTTCAGCATTATAATTTTTTAGAATTTCATTTCTTAGTTTTTTACCTAAATCATTTCTTATATTTTCATTTTTAAGATTAATTATATGATTTATTAAATCATTTTTTGTTTTTCCAACACAGACATAATCATTTTCAAAATCAATATTTCCTAAAGGTGTTGTAACAATGGGCATTTGACATGCTGCTGCTTCAATAAATTTTGTTTTTGAACCTAAATAAACTGCAAAACTAGGAAATGGTGCTAATAAAACACTGCAAGTTCTCAATGTTTCAATATAATTTTCTACTTTTCCAGTAAATATAGTATTTTTAAATTGTAATTTATCCCTAAAATTTTTATCAGTTGGACCTATGAATACAAATTCTACATTGGGTAAATTTTTTACTATAGATTGAATCAAATCTAATCCAAAATAATTTAGTTTTCCAGGTAAAAATGGTCCAACTAAAGCAATTTTCAAAGTTTCACAAGTACTAGGAATATAATTATCTGGAAATACAGAATTTCTAACAACTGTAGCACTTTGTATATTTTTTACTCTTTCAAAAATACTTTCACCAGCACAAATAATGTGTTGGGATTTTTGAAAAATTTTTGTTTCAAGTTTTTTATAATGATAAGATTTTGCTTTAAAACTCCATTTTCTCCAGTTATAAAACGAGTAACCACCAGCTAAATATGATGAATAAACGTGTTCAAGACCATGTGCGTCTACAATGTATCTATGATTTTTTAGTAATCTACCACTTAACTGCTGAGCATGAATCAAATTGTTAGAAAGTTCAGAAACTTTTTCTTGATTAAATTCATCAATTAATTCAATATCCAAAAAATGATTTTTTTTAAGTGCATGTAATTCCCATTGGGCCCTATTTCCACTTGCATCTAATCCATCAATTTTACGTTCAGTAATCATAGAAACTTTAGACATTTTTGTCTTTACTCAAGATAATGATTAAAACCTTGTTAGTGATTGTCCAATAACTAGAAAATAAAATCTCAACAATACAATAAATTAATTCATTAATTTTAAACTAAATTAAGTAGAAATTGATTTCAAACTTTATTTATATGCACAATTTACTGAAGAATTAATGAAAGAAGGTTGGGGTAGACGTAGATGGTGGGAATTTAGACAAGGTCATACTGTATATCTTATTTTTGTATTAACATTCATAAATTTTATTTTAATTGCATATAGATTATTAATTGAAAGAGTAACTTTTTTTAAAGATTTAGTTCCTGAATTATGGATTTTTGCTTTAATGTTTATTTTAGTTTATGTTCCAGCAGCAATAATAATTGGTTATTGGCATAGACGTACACAGTTAAGAGTAGAAACCACTATAATTAATCAACAAAATCCTGTTTTGGCAAAAATGATTAGAACATTATTAGATGTACAAACTGGAAAAGCATCTGAAGAGGAAATTAAAGAATTTAGAGATATGTTGAAGAGTATAGAAAGAAAACATAAGAAGTGAAATGGTTTTTCAAAAGAAAATTTTAAGGGAATTTTGGTGGGCTGGACGAGTTGGTCATTCAATATATCTAACAATTTTTGTAGGATTTGTAAATTTTATTTTAATTACATTTAATTTTTTAATTGAAGGAAACGAAATGTTTGAAAAATTCATATCAGAAATATGGGTATTCTCTATTATTTTTTTAATATTATACATTCCAGTATCAACTTTAATTGGAAGATGGCATTCTAATACTCAAATACATGTAGATATGGAATTAAAAATGTTTGAAGATCCAATTATGGCAAAAATGATTAGAACATTATTAGATGTACAAACTGGAAAAGCATCTGAAGAGGAAATTAAAGAATTTAGAGATATGGTTTTAAAAATTGAAGAACAAAACAATGCAAAATTATAGAATATGCAAAAATGAGCCTAATATGAGATATTTAATTTAGACATAATTAACATAAGATAGTTTACTTAAATTACCACAAAAAATTTTTAATAATTATGAAAGGAGTGATTTTACATGCTGGTCATGGAACACGATTACGGCCTTTAACACATACTGGTCCTAAACAATTACTTCCTATAGCAAATAAACCCATGTCTAATTATTGTGTTGATACACTAATTGAAGCAGGAATTAAAGAAATTGCATTCATCATTGGTGGAATTGGATCTGAAAAAGTTAAAGAATTTTATGGAGATGGAGAAAGATTTAATGCAAAATTTTCATACATTGAACAAGATTATCCTAAAGGTATAGCTCATGCAATTTCGTTATGTAAAAATTTTATTGGTGAAGAAAAATTTATTGTTTTTTTAGGAGATAATATAATAAATAAAAATATTTCTAAATATATTTTAAATTTTCAAGAATCAGATGTTGAAGCATCATTATTATTATGTGAAGTTGATAACCCTTCTCAATTTGGTGTTGCTGAAATAAAAGATAATAAAATAATTAAAATTGTAGAAAAACCAAAAAATCCAGTTACAAATCTTGCAGTAACAGGAATTTATTGTTTAACAGCACACATTTTTGAAATAATAAATAAATTAAAACCATCATGGAGAAATGAATTAGAAATAGCCGATGCCTTACAAATGTTAATTGAAAAAGAAAAAGAATTAACATATGAAATGATTACTGACTTTTGGAAAGATACTGGAACACCAAAAGATATCATTGAAGCCAATAAAAAAATTCTTGAAAATATGAAAGAGTATAGAAAGGGAGTAATCGAGGACGGAGTAATTATTTCAGGAAAAGTAATGATAGGTAAAGACACAATCATTAAAAAAGGAGTTAAAATAATTGGACCAGTAATAATTGGAGAAAATTGTATTATTGAAGAAAATTCAGAAATAAAAGAAAATACGAGTATTGGTAATAATTGTAAAATAAGAGAAACCGTAATATCTAATTCAATAATAATGTCAGATTGTGCATTTGAAGGTGGATTCATGATTAAAAATAGTATTATTGGTTCAAACTCTAAAATTTTACAAAACATTAGTAATTCAAATAATGAATTTCTTCTCGGTGAAGGTTCTCAAATATCAATATAACTTTAAATCAATAGTAAATGATTAAAGACTAATTTTTTAAGATTAAACATATGAATTTACTTGGAATAGATTTTGAAGATTGGTATCACCCACAATTAGTAGAACCATTTGTGCCTAAAAATAAAAAATTCCCAACTATGTTTAAAGGATTAGATAAAATCATTGAATTACTACGAAAATACGATATTAAAGCAACATTTTTTGTTGTAGGGGAATTATTAGAATCTAATCCAGAAATATTAGATAAAATTCTGGATGCAGAACATGAAATAGGTTTTCATACAATGAAACACACTAGATTAGATTCACCAAATTTTAAACAGAAATTCAACGAAGAAATAAAGCAATTCGATATACTCACTTCCAAAAAATCAATTGGTTTTAGAGCACCAACTTTTTCCCTTAATAAAAAAAGTTCATGGGTAATTGATGAACTTGTAAATAATAATTATAAGTACGATAGTAGCATTATTCCTGCAAAAACTAGTTTGTATGGAATACCAGAAGCTGAAAAATCACCATATAAAATTACAAGTAAAAATTTAGAAAAAAATAATGGAGATGGTAAATTAATTGAATTTCCATTATTAGTAACAAAATTTTTAGGAAAAACAATTCCTGCAGCTGGAGGATTTTATTTAAGAAGTCTACCATTAGGTGTAATAAAAAATGCAATAAAATCTTATGAAAAAGAAAATAGAATATCTACTTTTTACATACATTCATGGGAATTAACTCCAGAATATATTCCAAAAATAAAATTACCAATAAAAAATAATTTCATTACATTTTACAAGATTAGAAAAACATTTTCAAAAATGGAGTCGCTTTTTAATGAATTTGAATTTACATCGTTTAATTCATATTTAAATAAAATCAAATTATGAATATTAAAAATATGTCATCTAAAGAAACAATTATTGTATGGTTAGATTTTGGACCATACCCATATTTTTACTTAGGTGTTATTTCTGAATTATCAAAATTAGAAAAATTTGATTTCATAGGAATTGTTACAAGAAAACAGGATATGGAGTTTATTGAAAAACAAAAATTTGTAGAATTTAAAAAAATATTTTATTATCCAGATTGTTATATTAAAAAATCTAAATTCAATATTAATAATTTAAAAAAAATTGAAGATGAATTTGATCTAAATATTTGGTTAAATATTTTTTCTGATAGAAGTTTTAATAAATTTTGGACTGATTTTCATAAATTTACACGTGAAGAAATTTTAGTTATTATAGAAAATTCACTCATGTTTTTTAATGATATTTTAGAAAAAGAAAAACCAAAGATGGTATTAATGCAAACACCTGGAGAAAATGTTTCAAATGTATTACTTTATGAACTTGCTAGAAAAATGAATATCAAAACTTTAATGCCCACAGATATTCATTACAGAGATCATATGCATATTTGTAGTGATCATAAAAATAGTGATATTTCTAACAAAATTGAACAAATAAAAGATAATTTTGATGAATCATTAGAAATTTATGATAAAGAATTTGTTACTAAATCTCCATCAATCATTAAAGCAATTTCAGGTTTTGATTCAAGCATAAAATCATTTTCTCAAAAAATTAATCATTATACCAAAAGAGTGTCAAATAATTTAGAACCGATTTATCTTAACGTTGGAAAAACAAAATATCGATTAATAGAGAATAGATTGCATAATATTTTTGAAGTAAAAAAAAGAAAACAATTTCTAGATAATTATGCAGAAAAAACATTAGATAATGAAAAATTCCTATATTTTCCACTTCAAAGTGAACCAGAAGCTTCCATTCAAATGAATACACCATTTTATACTAATCAAATCAATTTAATTGAAACAATTGCGAAAGCAATACCAGTAGATTATGTATTATATGTGAAAGAACATCCACTTCAAGAAATTAAATTATGGAGATCAGTTGATGATTATAAAAAAATAATAGATATACCTAATGTAAGATTTTTACACCCAAGTGTTAATGCGCAGGAAGTATTAGAAAAAAGTCAAGGAGTAATATCATTATTTGGTGCAACTGGATTTGAAGCATTATTTTATCAAAAACCTGTAATTTTGTTTGGAGATGAATATTATGATAAATTATCAATGGTAACAAAAATTGAAAAAATTACAGATTTATCACAACAAATTAGAAATGCACTAAATGATTTTAAATTTTCTGAAAGAGAATTATCAATGTTTGTCAAAATTTTAAAAGAATTTGCACTACCTGTACCTTATTATTCAATTCTTAAAGATGGAGTTTTGATATCAGCTACTCAAAGAAACAGAAATGATTTTAATTTAACAAATTTAGAATTTACTAAATTTATTAAAAAATGGGAAAAAGAATTCATAATACTTGCAAAAACAATTCAAACTCTATCTAAGGATACAAATTGAAAAATAAATAATTAATAGAAAAATTTAAAATTTATTAGAGATTAAAAATAATGAAATATGAAATAAAAATGAACCAGAAAAATTTAACAATCTTAAAAAAAATAAAATTAGTAATTACAGACGTAGATGGGGTACTTACAGATGGAGGTATGTACTATTCAAATAAAGGTGAAATTATGAAAAAATTTAATACAAAAGATGGAATGGGCGTAGAGTTACTTCTTAAAAATAATATAAAAACAATATTAATGACAAAAGAAAATTCAATTATTGTAAAAAAACGTGGGAAAAAAATGAATGTTGCAGCCACATATGTAAATATAAAGAATAAAGAACAAGAATTAGAAAAAATTTGTAAAAAATTTGATGTTAAAACAAATGAGATTGCATACATTGGAGATGATCTTAATGATTACAAAATAATGAAATTAGTTGGGTTTTCAGCTACACCTGTAAATGGAATTTCCCAATTAAAAAAAATAGTAAATTTTACATCCAAAGTTAATGGGGGAGATGGTGTTTTCAGGGACGTATCTGACATGATTCTTTTTGCTAAAAACATTAAAACAAATTTATAATGAAATAGGTTGTGAATGCTAAATGATTAAGGTTATTGTTGAAATTGGTACAAATCACATGGGCAATATCAAAGTTGCAAAACAAATTATTGACATCGCAGTAAATTCTGGAGCAAATTTAGTTAAATTTCAAAAAAAAAATGTTGAGAAAATATATACTAAAAAATTTTTAGATTCGTATTTAGAAAGTCCTTGGGGAACCACTCAACGCGAAATGAGATTACATCGTGAATTTTCAGATAAACAATTTAAGGAAATTGATAATTATTGTAAAAAGAAAAAAATTCCATGGTTTGTATCATGCTGGGATATAGAAAGTCAAATCCACATGAGAAAATTTAAAACAAAATATAACAAAGTTGCTTCAGCTATGATTATCCATAAAGAACTTCTAGAAGAAATTGCGAAAGAGAAAAAATATACATTCATCAGTACAGGAATGAGTGAAATAAAAGATATTGAAAATGCTGTAAAAATTTTTAGAAAATATAAATGTCCATTTGAATTAATGCATTGTCATAGTGCATATCCAACTGAACCCGAAGAAGCAAATTTAAAATTAATTCCAATATTAAAAAAGAAATTCAAATGTGAAGTGGGATATAGCGGTCATGAAATTGGAGCAACGAATGTAAGTATACCAGCAGTAATGATGGGAGCCAGTTCAATTGAAAGACATGTTACAGCATCAAGAACAAATTATGGGTATGATCAAGCAGCCTCATTAGAAAAAGAGGGATTAAGAAAGTTAGTAAGGGATATCAGAATATTAGATAAAATAATGGGAGATGGGGAAAAAAGAATTTGGCCTTCTGAAAAACCAAATATCAAAAAATTGAGGCAAATTTTAACATAACCCAATATAATTAATTAGTGATATGAAAAAAATAATTGTTACAGGTTCAGAAGGATTAATTGGTACAGAAATTTGTAAATATTTTGAAAAAAATAATCATAAAATTTATCGATTAGATCTACAATTAGGACATGATCTTAATGATGAAGAATTTGTAAAATCATGGTTTAAAAAAAATCATGCAAAATATCTTGTTAATTGTTTTGCATTAAACGATGCTGTTCAATCAGATAGAAAAAAAGGAACACTATTTGATTTTCCTTTAGAATCTTTTTCAAAATATCTTAATATCAATTTGGTATCATTATTTTCGGTTTGTAGACAATTTGTAAAAAATAATAAAAAATCCTCAATAGTAAATTTTTCTTCATCTTATGGAATTGTTTCGCCTAAACCAGAATTGTATGAAGGATCACATAAAGATGTAGGCTATGGAGTTTCAAAAGCAGGTGTTGTGAATCTCTCAAAATACCTTGCAGTACATTTAGCTCCAACAACAAGAGTAAATTGCGTAATTCCAGGAGGAGTATTATCAAAACAGAATAAAAAATTCGTTAAAGCATATTCCAATTTAACACCAATGAAAAGAATGATGAAAAAAACAGAATTAAATGAATTAATTGATTATTTATGTAGTGAAAAATCAAGCTATGTTACTGGAAGTTCTTTCACAGTGGATGGCGGGTATACTATATGGTAATTAAAAGAAATGGATTTTATTCTGACATAAATTCAGTTTTAGAATTTTGTTAGAAAAGACCTTTTGCTGCTTCTGCGATATCATCTTCAATTTTTGCATTTGAATCAGACCAATACGTCTTAACAAATTCGTCTCTTAACTTATATCGTAATGCATCATCAGTTTCAGCTTTTTTAATTTCGGGCCATCTATCTTTTGGGAATTTTATATACATTGCAAAGACATCGCGTAAACGTGTCATGTCTTTTTTATCCCATTGTGGCATATTTAGCAAACTTTCTCCAGAATTACTTACTGCACATATAACATTAGGATCTAAATACCCTTTTTCTACTGCATATGCATGAAGTTCTGTACCGTGAAATGGAACAAGAATTGAGCAACTTGTATTGTCAGAATTGAATCTTCTATTCAGTTCAATTGTATCAAAAGCAAGTTCTCTAGTTTCATCAGGGAATCCAATTATGTTATTTACACTAAAAGTGATTCCAAGTTTTTCAATAATTTTTATCTTGCTTACTGCAGCATCATTTGTATAATCTCGTTTAACTATATCTCTCCTAAATTTTTCATTTCCATGCTCCAGTCCAAAAGTAACTCTATCTAATCCTAATTCCTTTAATCGTCTAAATTTATCCTCTTCAATAGTTTCAATCCTGGTTTGGCACCAAAATGGCAACTTAAATTCTTCATACATTTCACAAAACTGATCAAATTCTTTATTATTCCATGCTAGAAATGTATCTGCCCAGAAGTAGATGTATTCTACATTATATTTTTCAATGTGATTTTCAATTTCTGTTTTGACTAAATCCATAGTTTTTTTTCTAAAAAATGACATTCCTTTTTTAAAATCCCCATCACCATAAAGTCTATTTTGACCTGGAGAATTACAAAATGAACATGTAAATGGACAACCTCTATGTGTTTCTACAGGTAACAAACGTCGAATTTTTCCACCCATTGGGCGATAGAATCGTTTTTCACCAAATAGTCCTATATCAGTTACAACTGGAATTTCATCAATGTCAACAGGTCGTGAAATACTATTTTTTGTGATTGAACCATCATTTTGTTTAATCCATAAGTTTGTAACATTTGAATAATCTTCATCATTTGAAATAGAATTAGCTAAATCAATAATTGCATTCTCACCTTCACCAACACACACCATATCAACATTTTTGTAATTCATTACAAGGTCTGGTGCAAAAGTAGGAAAGACACCGCCAAAAAGATTTTTGATATTTTTATGTCGTGTTTGATCAATTAATTTTATTGCACGTAAAAATGTCGTTTCAGTACAGGAGACCGCAATAAAATCGGGTTTAAAACTTTCAATAGATGCTTCAAAATCTAAAATTGCAGATCGAGTAGTTTTTTTAAAATGAATATCATCATCATCTCTTTCTAAAACAGGTCTATTTTCTAGAGATTTTGATTTGGTGATTTCTGAATCCTCTATACTTATTTCATCATCAAATTTGTAAAAGGTTGTATCAAAAAGAGCAGTTTGATGACCTTCATCCTTAAGAATCTGTGAAAGAGAGGTAATTGATGGTGGAATTGTACTCATTCCACGTTCATTAGGATACAGGAATAATATTCTACAATCCTTAGTATCTAATTTTCGTTTAACTTTACTAGTCAAAAAAGGATTTTCTTGTTCAACTTGAGTAGGTTTTTGATCACTCAGAATTTTTAATTGTGTGGGTTCTTGAGTCATTTTAATCTAGTTAACATTGAATGATCTTTAATGACTATTAATTAATGATTATGCCATAACTGCTCAAAAATATCAACTTTAAGCCCAAAATATTAAAAAAACAGATAGAAATAACATGTATAAATCATAATTTTTATGATAAAAATTCTTGTTACTGGCCATAAAGGGTTTATTGGCAGTCACCTCATCAACAGTTTAAAAAACTGTGAAATAGTTACAGATTCAATAAATGGAAAACGTGTCAATTTACAAAATTTGGAAGAAGTGATGAAAATTGAATCGGTGGATACAGTAATTCATCTTGCAAGTAAAACAAAAAAAGGATTAAACTGGAATGAGTATTATGAAAATAATGTAAAAGGAACTTTAAATATTTTGGAATACTGTGTGAAAAATAATATTAAAAAAATTATTTTTGTTAGTAGTTATGTTTATGGTCAACCAAAATACTATCCAATTGATGAACAACATCCAGTGTCACCTCATAATTTATACACTAAAAGTAAATTTTTAGCTGAAGAGTTATGTAGAAGTTATAGTGAAAAATTTAATCTTAACATAATAATTTTAAGACCATTTAATATTTTTGGGAAATCAGTGGGAACAGATTATTTAATTTCGAATTTAATTGAATCAATTGACACAAAAAAAATAATTACAATAACTAATAAAAATAGTAAAAGAGATTTTTTACATGTTGATGATTTTATAAACATCATTATAAAAATTAAAGATTATGATTGTAAATTTGAAATTTTTAATGTGGGCTCAGGTGTTTCATATTCATTTAATGAAATTATTAAAATTATAGAAGATATTACATCTAAAAAACTAAATTTAAAATATGAAAATAATGAAAAAATATTCATTCAGGATATCATAGCAGATATTTCTAAAATTAAAAAAATAATAAAATGGAGTCCAAAATTATCACTCCAAAAAAATATAGAAAACGAATTATAAATTTAATAATTGGTTATAAAGATCTAGATATTTTTGACCAATTATTGACCAATCATAATTTCTAACTTCAAATAATGCTAATTTAGAAAGTTCTTCTAATTTTTTTTCATCATTAATTAACGAAATAATTGTATTAGTTAGTTGTATAGAATTCTCTGGTTCAATTAACATGCCGGTTTTATTATTTTTAAATAATTCAGTATTACCTCCAACATTAGTAACAATAACAGGAGTACTACATGCCATTGCTTCCAATAATGTTGCACTAATACCTTCAGCAGTTGAAGGTTGAATTAATAATTGTGAGCCACGTATAAGAGGAATTGTTTTTTCTTTAGATTGATATCCCATGTAATGTATATTTTTATAATTTTTTATTGATTCTATTACAAAAGATTTTTCAGGTCCATCACCAATAATAATTAAATTAATATCATTAGGAAGATTTTTTGCTGATTCAATTACAGTATGAATACCTTTTTCTTTAGATAGTCTACCTGCAAAAATTATTTGTTTTGAGTATCTTGTATCAGTTCCAGAAGGTAAAGATTTCATATTAATTCCATTAGGAATAAAAAATACATTTGAAGCTAATTTTTTATAATGATTAAATGCCTCTAAAGAACCAGCAGTGATTGCATCTGTCCAAGTTAAAGCATTTTTTTCATATTTATTTGAAAAAGTTGAACTTGATTTACCATGAAGTATTTTAATTTGTTCACTATAAATTCCATGAATTGTTAAAATTTTTTTGCCAGTAATATTTTTCATTGCTAATGCAGCAATGGGATGTTGTGCATGAACTATATCATAATGTTTCATAAATTTTGTTTTAAAAAAAGATGATAGTAAAAAGCTTGGATTTTTTAATTTTTTAATTGGAATAGTAGGAATGTTTTCAGAAGAAATAATATCAACATGATGATTGGATTCTTGAAGAAATTTAATTAAATCTCTACTATGTTGTGCTACACCACCTATTCCTTCTAATGTTGGAGAAATTAAAAGAATTTTCATAAAACAAAGTTAATTAGATAGTTTTTAAGCTCTTGTATTAAAAAATAGGATTGTAATTTAATAAATTAAAAAATTTAGTTGGGAGGGGAATAATTTTTATTCAATTCATAAACAAATACACCAGACATTTTTCCAGCATTGCCATCATCAAAACTAGATGATGAATATACTAATTTGAAAGGATCATCATCAGTAAAATATTTGATATTTTTGACACTGATTTGTGAATATCCAGGTTGGTAAGATGAAATTTCTTTGTTCTGATTAAAATTATAATATGCCAATGGACTAAATGGAATTAATTTGCCCAAAAATGTTTCATTCCAAAAATAATTAGTTCCACTTAAACTATCACTATGTAAATAATTTTCAGATGATTGTTGTGCTATACGTGCAAACCAAAATACTTTAGATTCATCTCCACCTCCTCCTAAATGATATAGAGTTTGATTATTGTTATCAACAAATTTTTGTCCAGAAATAAATATTACAAAATAATCTACGCCCATTTCATTAAGATTATTCCAAGCATCGTCAGGTGTTTTAAAAAATATTTCCGCAATATTTTTTATTCTTGAATCAATAAGGGTAGAATTATCAGCTATACTAGCTCTTTCAGAAAGTGTAGAAATCCAATATCCATAATCCCACCACGAACCAATAACTGAATCTTGAGGAGTGTTTAACTTCATCCATTCAAGAGTGTCCAACCAATCATTACTAGGAGGATTAGTTGTTGCTCCAGTCAATATAGTTGCAGGCATATCAGCATAAGTTATCCAATTACTTCCTTCTGGAAAACCTAGTGGAATTGCAAATAAAATAACAATTGTGATAACGTATGAAGTTTTTAATAAATAATTTTTCTTTTTATTAAATTGAAGATTAAAAATTTCCTTAGTTAAAATAGATAATCCAATCGCAGATAAAATAATTAATGATACTGATGCAAATACTTCTAATCGTATAAATGCCGAACTAACATAAACACCAGTTAGACCAATAATTAAAACAAAGGCTTTTGTTTCATTTTTAATAATACTTACATTATCAGATAATTTTTTAGTTAAGATAAGCCAAACGCCAATTCCAGCAAAAATCATCAGAATAGTATGAAAAAGGAAAGATTCTTTGATGCTAGTTGTTGCATGTTCAGCAACAGAATCAGTTAAAGGATCAGTAGTTGTTAAAAATGGGTTCAAAGCATTTAGATAACGAAAACTAGGTAATGGTATAGACTCAGATTCAGAAGAAATTACAAGTAAAGAGGATCCAAGTATTATTACAGCAAGCAATAAAATTAATCCATTTCTTATTTTATTTTTGTCTGAACTTATTTTTTGAACAAATATACAAGCAACTAAAAATATAGTTGGAATAATTAATGAAATTCCTCCCATTCCAAATACGAAGGTCGGTCCAGGTCTTTCAAACATTCCAGATGTTAAAAGAAATGTTATTACAAATAGCGGTATGCTCCATAGTAAAAATTTATGATCCTTTCTAAGAAAAGGTAAAGTGATAATAAACAACCCTAATGGAATAATAAAAAATTGATTTCCACCCCAAGAAGCCATACCAAATCCCATTATTATTGCTCCAAAAACAATTTTTAAAGCTCCAATTTTTTTATTTTGAGAATGTATTCCACTTAAAAATAAATAAACACCTAATAATCCATAAAAAATTCCTAATGGTTCAGATTTAAACCAACCAAGTAAACCTCTCAAAATTAATGGAAGAGATATTGCAAATAGTAATGATGCAATTAGACCAGCAAGAGTACCACCAAATAATCGTACTAATGCAAAAATAACAATTGTAGTTAATGAACCAATAATTGCAGGGAATAATATGGTGAAATCATATAAACTTGAATCACCGCCAAAAATTTGATATGTAATAGCTCCTGTAATATGAAGCATTATTTGTGAAGTTTTTGAAACATCTCTTCCATGTGGATACCAACTTTTATCATCATTCCATTCAAAGTATTCAAAGTATCCATTTTCTACAA
>Ga0315321_10001195_pt1 | contig 19858 bp, 14 predicted proteins | sample M180m21515metaG_FD_203464 | JGI IMG/M metagenome (GOLD analysis project Ga0315321, IMG submission 203464) | Ammonia-oxidizing marine archaeal communities from Monterey Bay, California, United States - M1 80m 21515 | ecosystem: Environmental > Aquatic > Marine > Intertidal zone | place: USA...
TCATAATCGGATAAATCGGAAGGGAAATCTTCCAGCGTCGACACGGGAATGAGGACGCAGCACTCGTCAAAAACTGGCATGGCGGAATAAATTTGACTTGGAAGTGCGGGAATTGATAGACTAAAGCGATGTGGGTCGGCAGCATTCGCGGTGTTCACCGCAGAATTCTGACCCAGTATGTCATTACTTTTCTGTTATTTTCGTCGATTGATATTCCGAATAATCCGTTTTCAGAGGTGGACATGGCTCGACGCTGTGTTTAAACCGAGATTCCTTCATGTTCCTGCCGCAGTTTTTTTCCATTTCTTATCACACGCGGTAGAATGAAGAGAGCAGTTTTCGGATTGTAACTGTAACGGTGGCTCCGGTCCCGTGGGTGTCAAACCAAACTTTTCCTATTTGTTGGCTTCTGATGTCGTGATCTGGGCTTTCACAACCGTGGTTTTCCCGTGGCAAGGCAGCGTTTCCAGATCCGATCGATGAATTACAACCCTGTTTCCAGCATTTTTTAGAATCGCAGATTTCCTATGGCAAAAAGTCAGAGCGTTTGGGGCATCGAGATTGGCCAAACCGCACTCAAAGCATTGCGTTGCACCATGGTCGATGGCGAGGTCATGGCTGACGCATTCGATTTCATCGAATATCCCAAAATCCTCAGTCAGCCCGAGGCTGACGCCGATGAGTTGATAGCCGACGCGATTGGCCAACTGCTGGAGCGGAATGATGCCATCACGGACAAAGTCTGTGTCAGTGTTCCCGGGCAAAGTGGTTTGGCAAAGTTTTTCAAACCACCGCCGGTTGAGGTCAAAAAAGTAGGCGATATCGTCCGCTATGAAGCAAGGCAGCAGATTCCATTCGATCTGGCGGATGTTGTCTGGGACTTCCAGATGATGCCCGGCAGCATGGTGGAAGAAGGCTACGCTCTTGAGAGCGAAGTCGGGCTCTTTGCCATGAAACGCGAACAAGCCTATCGGCAACTGGCTCCGTTTGATCGCGCCGACATCGAAGTCGATGTGGTCCAGCTTGCTCCGTTATCGCTTTACAACATGCTGGCTTATGACCGCATGAACGAGCGTTTGGATGCGGATGTGTTCGATCCCGATAATCCGCCAGCCTCCAGTGTGGTGCTTTCCATCGGTACCGACTCCAGTGATCTGATCATCACAAATGGTTTCCGTATCTGGCAACGCAGCATGCCGATCGGTGGTAATCACTTCACTCGCCAACTGACCAAAGACCTCAAGCTGACCTTTGCGAAAGCTGAGCATTTGAAGCGAAACGCCCGCGAGGCGGTTGACCCCAAACTCGTCTTCCAAACGATGCGGCCCGTCTTCAATGACTTGGTGACTGAAGTTCAGCGTTCGATAGGCTTCTTCCGAAGCCTCGACAAGAAAGCCGAAATCGGTGATTTGTTGCTGACCGGTAACACGGTCAAGATGCCAGGTTTGGCCGCCTATCTTGAAAAGAACCTCGGTTACGATGTACAGGTTCTGGATCGATTCAATCGACTCACTGGTGATGACGTGCTGGCCAATCCAGCTTTTCGTGACAACGCGCCAACCTTCGCGGTCTGCTACGGACTCTGCCTGCAAGGCCTGAATAATTCTCAGATGCACACCAGTCTGGTGCCGAGGGAAATCCTGACAGAACGGATGATCAGAGCCAAGAAACCTTGGACCGTTGCTGCACTGGCGGCGCTACTGTTGGGCATGAGCGGCCATTACGCTTTCACCGAGCGTAGTTGGGCGACCACGCATGACGATGTGTGGTCCAACTCGGTCGCTGCGGTCACTGCTATGGAAGGGTATAAGTCTGATCACGAAAGTCAAGATTCCGAGCTTGATGCGAAGCTGTCGTACCTCAATGTGATGGGCAAAGAGGTTTCCGGTAATGCCGAACGACGTTTGAAATGGCTTGAGATCATCAAAACAGTGAACAACGCTGTGCCACGCAAAAGCTTTGTCGATGGCAAAACACCGACGCGACAGGAAGTGCCGCTCGACGAACGCGAAGACATTCACATCACTCGTTTTGATACCAAGTACTACGAAGATCTCAAAGATTGGTGGACCGAAGAGTTGGCTCAACGCTACCGAGAGGAAATTCGGAACTGGGCTCTGTTGACCAATAATGAGCTCGATGAAGAGGCGAAAGCAGCACTGGAGAGCGATACCGGGCCGGAGGGCTCAGGTTGGGTGTTTGAATTGTCCTGCTACCACGATTACAACAAAGAATCGCTCACGACTGGCGGTGGTGAGATCGGCAGTAACCATGTCCGCCGTGTTATGACTAGCAGTTTTCTGCCGGATACTCCCTTGAGCAAGACTGTGGAACTGCCACGTCCAGATGGGGGAAAAGAGGTCTTCACCTTGGCGGAAATGGGGATCACCTATCCGCTGATGCTCGATGATAATGAGCCCAAATTGGTCAAAATCGCAAATCCGGACTATGACCCCGCTGCCGGTTTCGGCGACGATGAGGGCGAAGGAGTGGGCAATGGACAGGATGATGAGGATAAAGAGCCCGCTTTTTTCCAAGTCCCCCGTTTGGAGTTCGTTTTCCAAATGGTGTGGCAGGAGCAACCGCTAGCTGAACGCGTGGCCAAGAAAGATGCCGAGCGGGCCGCAGCGGAAGAGGCAAGAAAGCAAGCAGAAGCTGATAAGAGGGCTGCAGAAGCTGCTCCCACGACACCCTGATTGAATGAATCAATAGTTCGCCTGCGAAGCAAATTGCTGGGCTGCGAACGTTTACACCTAACACGCAACGGTTTTGAATCGTTCGTCTCAAGCACTACTCGTTACTAATTCTGTAAAGAACTGTCATGGATCAGCTGAAAACTCAACTCGCCGTTGTTGGTAAGCACGGGTTTTGGATTTCGAGCGTGCTCGTTTTGTTGGCCTCCTTGGGGGTTTGGTACATGAGTACCTCAACTCTCAAGAACGAGAATGCTTCACAAACATCGAAAATCGAGGGCAAGATCAAAAGCGTAAGCCAAGTTCAGGATGAACTGAGCTCAATACCTAATGATTTGTCTCATGAGGAGATGCAGAAGCTCATCAGCAAGCGACAGGGCGAAGTTTTGAAGTCTTGGGAAAAACTTTACGATCGCCAAAAAGACATTCTTGTTTGGCCCAAAAACACTTTCAATGACCGATTCCTCAACGAGTTCATCGATAAGGAAAACGGAACCGTCAAATTGCCGTTTGAGCATTTCGTGAAATTTCCAACGGAAGAGAAGGACGAGCTCGCAACAACCTTGCGTCGGCAATACGCCAACTACATAAGCAACACGCTTCCAAAACTCGCGGCTGTCGCTGGCACCGAGTGGACCGCCGATTTCGAGCAGAAAGGTGGTCTGGGTATGGGAATGGAAATGGGAGGCGCTGAGGGACCCGCTGGTTCAGGACCCAACCGGGGTGCTGAGGTCGATGTGACCGGTGCGACCACCGAGCCGCTTGTGAAATGGTCCTCGACTAGCCAGTCGGCAGTCTTGGGTGACCTCTTCCCTTGGCGAGGTAAATTGCCGGAAACGTTAGAAATCTACTACTCGCAGGAGAACCTTTGGATTCTGCGACAATTGCTCGAAATCATTTCCGATGTGAATGCTGGAGCTGAGCAGCCCTACCAGGCAAAGGTCCACGAAATTGTGCAAATTGAGATTGGAAAGTCGGTCAGCACCACGCCAGGAAATATCTCCAAGCCGGGTGAAACTGGGGGAGCCGATGGTGGAATGGGAATGGGGATGGGCATGGAAGGAATGCCTGACATGGATATGGACATGGGTGGTGACATGGGTGGTGACATGGGTGGCGGCATGGCCGGCAGCACGGCAAAAAAAGATCCCGCTGACAATCGCTACGTGAACGTCTCCAATGAACCGATTGAAGGAGCAACTTTGAGGAACGCTCTAGAAAGTAATAGTCCGAGCGATGCCAGCCTTGCCGTTGCCAAGCGAGTGCCCGTGATGATGAAGCTGAATATGAATCAAACAGCCGTGCATGAATTGGTTGCACGCTGCGGTAGCGCCGATCTGATGGTCGAAGTCCACCAAGTTCGAGTGCTCCCGCAAGGAACCGCTGGAGGCGGGATGGGCGGCATGGAAGGCGGCGAAGGAGAGATGGGCATGGACATGGGAGGTGACATGGGAGGTGACATGGGAGGTGGCCCTGGCGGGATGGGAGGACCCGGTGGCATGGGATCAGGTGGCGGTGGAGGCGGAGGTTTCCCCGGTGGCGGAGCCGATGACAGCGAATTCCCACTTGATATGTCGGTCGAAATCTACGGAATCATTTACATCTATAACCCGCCAGATCCAGGGAAGCTTGGTGTCGAGCAGGTGACCGAAGATACGGTCATTGACGTCGTGGACGGCACAATGGGCAACCAGCCGAATGAAAACGCAGCACCTGCGACCACGACAGATCCTGCTGGCGGCACGACACCTCCTGCCGGCGGCACGACACCTCCTGCCGGCGGCACGACACCTCCTGCCGGCGGCACGACACCGCCCTCGGGTGGCGGCAATCCACCGGTTGCCGGTGCTGATTCAGGCACTGGAACAACAGTTCCGGCGCCCTCCTGATTCTGCGTCTGATCATTTGCAATCGATTCCCGTTAACGCGGCAAAACAAAATCACTCGTTCCCTATCTCTTCGAAACTCATAGAGTGGCATTCGCATGGATACTGATAAAATCAAAGACTTCGTTGTCTACAACTTCGAAAAAATGATTCTGGTTGTCGTCATTGGAGCGTCGGTTTTTCTAATCTACAGCGGTTCGCAGCAAGTTGTGTTCACTGCTAAAAACGATCCTGATCAGTTGAAGACGAAGGCGAATCAGGTGAAGTCTGATATCGACTTGGATCACAACGATGTCGTGATCGATGGTGAGGGAGATTCTGAGCGTCCCAGTCGTAGACCGACATTTGACATCGTTGCTGCAACCGACCGATCTGCAACTCGTGTGGACGACAGTTCTTACAAGCCGATCAACAAATGGGTTGCCGGAACTCAATCCGGTCAAAAAATTCGCCGTAAAGATCCACTGCTGTCGCCACCGGAAAGTTTAGTGCTAACGGCAGTGGCGTCTGTGATTTCGGTGCAAGGCGGTAAGGACGAGACGTATGCCCTCATGGATTTGGAAGCAGCGGATCCTTTGGAGAAAGTGGAAAAGAAATCCCGGCGAAAGAAACGCCGAAGTAATCGCGGCGCGGCGGACGAAGAGGAGGGTATGGGCGAAGATATGATGGGCGAGATGATGGGCGAGATGATGGGCATGGGAGCCGGCCCTGGTGGCTTGGGCGACTCGACTGGCTCAGACGGCCCTACTCGCAAGTTCGATGGTCAGTTTGACTTTGGCTATCGCCCGCTGACTGAGGACAAGATCAACCCAGTGCCAACCTTCGGCAGGTTCATTGTGGGAACTGCCGTGGTGCCCTACAAACAAATCTACGAGCAATACTCGTTGGCATTGAGTGACGGTCAGGGATACAAGCCCGGCAGAGATACACCGATGTTCTGTGACATGCAGATCAGACGCGCCGACGTGACCGGTAAATCAGTCAAAGACTTGAAAGAAGAGGACTGGGTAGCACTGCGTTGGGACCGAAAACTGTTAACGGAATTAGCAGCTTACAAGTGGGCTGGTTTCGCGCCTGAAATCATTCCAGACGATTATCGTGATGATGCATTATCACTTTGGCTGCCGCCTGTGATGCTCGATGATTACAGGTCGTATGCATCGCACCCTCTGATTCCGAAATTGTCCCGCGTTGAACTCGAGAAGCAGGCCAAGGCTCAAGATAAGGGTGACGAGGGGCCAGTCGTATTCAACTTTGATGGAGATGACAACACCGAACTTGTCTCGCCTGGCAGTTCGCAAACGAGCGGTGGAGGCTCCATGGGCGGTATGGGATCGATGGGTGACATGATGGGCGACATGATGGGCGACATGGAAGGCATGGAAGGCATGGGCGGAGGCATGGGCATGGGCATGGGCATGGCCATGATGGGCCGAGGACTCGATGCCAATCCACCTCAATACAAACTCGTCCGGTTTTACGACTTTTACACCGACGAGTTGTTCAATACGAGAATTCCGGAAAGCCCAAAACCTGGGAAAAGCTACGTCTACAGCATCCGCTACGCAGTGGATGATCCAAACTTTCCGCGATTCCCTGCCATGCAGCCACAACTCAATACACTCGATCCCGATGTTGCGACACGCGTGAAAGAGATGATGACAAATGTGAAAACGATCGACGACAGAACAAAACTGTCGAAGAAGTGGAGTGCTTGGAGTGCACCATCCGAACCCATCAGTCTTCCCACGGTGGAGGAGTATTACGTTGGTCCTGTCAAAGGCGGAAAGGTGAATCTTTGGAGCGTCGCTGGTAAAGAGGTGAAATACATTCGCGATCTGCCGACCGCCACTTTAGCGACTTGTAACTTTGATGCGAAAATTGACGCCAAAGTTCCTGTGCGTGTTGAGCAGTTGATTGAAGGTGCCATCTTGAGTGCCAAGGCAGATCACGCCGATGTGGTTGATCCCATTACCATGGAAGTCAAAAAGACGGCGCCGGTCGAGTACGTCAGCGAAACGACCATTGTGGACATCGACGGCGGCTTGCCACTTGACATTACCGAGGACCTGACGGAACCGGGGATGATCCTATTGTTCGATCAGGATGGTTCATTGCATTTGAGTGATGACGTTTCCGACATGGAGATGTATCGCATCAACTCCTACGCAGATGAACGCGGTGAATAAGTCACCGTGATACGCTCGAATTCTGAGAGCCATTGGTTAGCTGTGAGCTGACTCAAACAAACGACGCAAAAAGGTTCGATGCTGATGCATCGGGCCTTTTTCTTTGCCCCATCCAAATGGCTGGGCGGCGGTTCCACGAGGGATTTTTGAGATCAAGGTGCAGATCGGTTCACCCTTGGAAATCCACGTTCCATCGGCTGGAAGATCAGAAAAAGTCGATTGGTACTGACTGTCGTTCGATGGTGTCGTCGAGAAGGCGATGAGGTCTTGTGAAAATTGAAATGGCTGACGGGCAAAGACAATTCTTTTCAGGTATTGGAAACCTTCCGCCGACGGTGATCCAACGGAATGTGAGGTTCCATCAGGATGGGAGTTGAACTCAGGTAATCGTGAACCGTTACAAGCTGCAAACATCACCCCAAAGAGTGAGTCGGTCTGCTTTCTGTCCTGCATCCATCTTTCGATCAGTTCACTCGAACCACTCCATCTCGGATTGACTTCGAGAACAAACGTGTCGCCTGAACGGTTGATTACCAAATCAAGGTTCAAGAGGCCTCGGTACCCAGTCTCAAGAGTGATCTTGAGGCCCAATTGTTGGAGGCTTTGTTGGAGGGAATGGGGAATGGGGACAGGGCCAAAGGAGCCCCGATACACGAAGGGCAGGTCACCTAGGTGGGTGAACAGAGACCGGCAGATGCCAAGTAGACGGCAATCCTCGCCATTGCAGATGAGGGTGGCGCCGTGAGGACGTCCAGAAACCCACTGCTGAAATATCTGACGAATTGCTTTTCTGTTTTCGATTTGCGGCACGATCTCGGGACTCGCCTTGAGATTGGGCCTGGGAAAGCCAGTGTGTCCCCATGTCGATTCGGAGCCAGAGTGTGCAGGCTCGAGTGGCGGGCACGGAGTGTGCCAACGAACCCCCAAACCCCCGCACGATTTCTCGGTTTTAATGAGCCAGCGTTTGCCCCAAGTTTGAGGGGGGGCTGCATCGGGGACTCGCACATCAAAGCTGTTTGGAAAGTTCAGGCCACATTCTTTGCTCAGTTTTTCGAGCCATTGAGGATCATTCCAGCGATCAAAATCAGGGTTTCTGAGAGGAGGCACCAGATCGCTAGCGGCTTCTTTCGACGGGAAAGTCCTCGCGGTAGGGGGTGGAGGCAGGAGGGTGCCAGCGAAATCTTGTGCAGAATTGAGCCCTCCCACAACGAAGTGGGGAAATTTTTGAAACCGGCGGATGGCTTCTGGATTCGTCACGAATTCATTGAGAATCCAGAACTCCTGGCATGCTTGGCGAGTGTCGATATCACCAAAATGATCGATTCCTAGAACGCGAAAGCCGGCTCGATTGGCTGATTGCGCGGCGGAACGAATGGAGGCCCCAATCAATACAACCGTTCCAGCGGAGATTTCGCCTTGATTGCGGGGTCGGTTCGGGGTTGCGGGTGGTTGCATCGTGGGTGTGGTTTGCTACTTTCTTCGGCTGGAAATGCTTGTTTTCCGCCTGCCATTTTTGCAGCGACACGTTCGCGGTGGCAGAGAGACAGCAGCGGAAGTGACCGTTTCCTCTATTGCTTTAAGAACTGACTTGATTGAGATGATCGCCAAGATGGCGGGGTCGAGTGAGTTCTAGCAGTTTCCTCATTCCAATACTCGCTCAAATTTAGGTCCCCTCATGCAATTCCACGTTGGTGAAGCACTGGTCGGTGATGGTAACGAAGTCGCACACATTGACTTGATGATCGGCAGCAAAGATGGACCCGTCGGTGTTGCGTTTGCAAACGCATTGTCAACTCAAAGTGAAGGTCACACAAACCTGTTGGCTGTTCTTGAGCCCAACGTAGCGGTCAAGCCTTCAACTGTCATGATCACCAAGGTCACGATTAAAGGCATGAAGCAAGTGGTTCAGATGTTTGGTCCTGCTCAAGCAGCGGTTGCCAAAGCCATCGCTGACGCAGTCGGCGAAGGAATCATTCCTAAGGATCAAGCTGAAGATCTGGTTTGTGTTTGTGGCGTCTTCATTCATCCTGCAGCAGAAGATGATGAGAAGATCTACAACTACAACTATGAAGCCGTCAAGCAATCTCTCGTCGCTGCAATGGGCGGAAAGCCGACTGCTGACGAGATGATAGCCAAGAAAGATTCCGCTGCTCACCCTTTCAAGGGTTTCTAGGCGAGCGTCGAACGATAAACGTTTTTGCACTAAGCTTTCCGGCGTCTAATGCCGGAAAGCTTTTTTTTTCTCTGCCTTGAGAGTCTCATGACAAAACGCATTCTCATTCAATTGGATAGTGACTCGCAGCCCAGTTCCTTTGATTCGGTCGTTGCTATCGATTCAGGGGTCGATCACTTATTGAGGTATGGGCAGGTTAAGCTTTCGGCAGTCGTGCCACTGGTGCATGGCGCCATGTTCACGCGCGGTGGCGATGCTCTCCGAAATACAGCAATTTTCGTGGGTGGATCGAATGTTGAAGTCGCAGAGCAACTTCTGGCTGCCTGTCGCGATGCTTTTTTTGGGCCGGCCAGGGTATCCATGATGTTGGATGCGAATGGTTGTAACACGACTGCGGCTGCGGCTGTGGTTGCAGCGGGACGTCATGTCCCACTGGCCGACACCAAGGCAGTAGTGTTGGGAGGAACTGGGCCTGTGGGACGTCGTGTCTCACAACTGTTGGCTGCAGATGGAGCCAAGGTAATCTTGACCAGTCGATCGCTTGAAAGAGCAAACCAAGCTTGTCACGAGATCATCGAAAAGGCAGGTCAAGTATCCATCCAGCCATTCGCCGTCGAGAATCAGCAGACGCTGGAATCATGCCTAAGTGAGGCTGGAATTGTCATCGCATGCGGCGCTGCGGGTGCAGAACTGGTGGATCAGGAAACCATTCAGAAAATGAGTCAGCTAAAAGTGGCAATCGACCTGAATGCGGTACCGCCCGCAGGTATCGGCGGAATTGGCGTGACAGATAAAGCGAAGCCAATGGGTGCCGGCGTCGCTTATGGGGCGATCGGGGTGGGTGGCTTGAAAATGAAAACCCATAAAGCAGCGGTTCAATCTTTGTTTGAGAGCAACGATCGAGTGCTCGATGCAGAGGAAATTTACGCAATTGCCAAGGCGATCGGCTAGCGTCGCGATGGCCGCGTCGCATTTTTGCAGCTTCTTGTCGCGTATCGTGCTCGGAATGACTGATCGCGGTGATGCATTCTTGGCCGCTTCGCACAGTTCTTGGTTTAGATGGTCTCGTCAGTTGCGATCTGATATCTGGGGTTTGCAAATGGTTGATTTGTCATCATCAGGTAAGACGTTGCCATCAATAATTGGATGAAGGGTAACACAACGATCAACAGGATTCCTCGCGAAGCGATCCCCATGATTATCAAGACGGTAAAGGTTGAAAGCAGTACCACGGTACTGATCTTGTTGCGGTAGAAAATTCGCGCTGCGGTTAAGAGTGATTTGAAGCCCGAACACTGCATGTCTGAGCACAGGAAAATGGAACTCCAAAACCAACCAAGGGTTCCAGTGGTGCACAGGCCGATCAGCATGACGACCGTGATGTCGATGGAGTACAGGGGCAGCAATTGCCATTTGTAGTAACTCGCAACTGCAACAACCAGACTTGCTGGGACCAGTATGTTTAGCAGTGAGTGAAAGGTGATCGATGAATCAGACAACAAGTGCGGTGTCTTGCGAACAACGCCGATCGCGTTTCGGCATAGTGAGATGGTGGTCAGCACGCAGATAAGTGTGATTGCCACACGGTACACCATGAACATCACTGTGTCCGAGATGAACAGACTCATAATCCAAGTAGCTATCGTTCCTGTTAGGAGAATGGCTGCAACGATGAAAATTAAAACGAGTAGTGACGCGAGCAGTAACAGACCTCGGTCGAGCATGATTGCCCAAGTTATTTTGAAGACTTCGACGATGGAGCAGGAAACGATCGTGATTTGCGTTTGAGCTGTGAGATGCTTGTTCGAAATCTCGTTTGTATTCACGAAGAGGCTAGAGGGTTCTATCGCAACCGACTCTTGTAGCAGCGGCTGACTGAACGGATTGCGGTCTTCGGAATAAAGCTGATTCGGAGGCAGATCCGCAGTCTCAGCAGCGGATGCTTCGTGCTGTTCAGTGCTTTCGGGGGAAGCTCCCGGATTTGCATGGGGGTTCGTCTTCTTTGCTGCTAAATCCTCCGCAGCAGATAAGCGGGCAGCGTTGTCGTGTGCATTGCCGGGTATAGGCCGGTTGATCGGGTTGGCAAGGCCAGAGTTGATCGGGTTGATGGGCCCTAGGGGCGCGGCAGGGGGCGGTCCCGAGTTCACTGTGCTGGCCGCTGGTTCGACGGTTTCACGTGGTTCACTTGATTCACGTGGCACGCCGACGTCTTGAGGTACAACTGGCTCAGGAAGGGTTTCTCGCTCTGTTTCTGTTGCTACCGCGTCGAGTGACGCATTCTCTTCTGTGCTCTGAACAGCTGAGGCGGCATCTGCGGTCGTTTGAGGCAGTTTCTCTCCCGCAGTGAAAGTCGTTTCGCAAGCCGGGCATTGGGCTAGCTTACCGCTCGCGCTGATGGGCAGTTCAAGGGTTTGTTTGCAGGCGGGGCAGAGCTGTCGGAAATCTTTCATCGTTTCTCGTTTTGTCCGCTATCGATCTTTGTTTCTAAATCTTGACACATTGATTTCGCGATGCGCTTTGAAAATAAGGGCTAGATTCGCTTGGTCATGTTCGAATCGATCTTCAGTTGGTATTGTGACGGTTATTGAAAACCGCATGGTACCCCCTACAAATCGACAAATCTCTGGATGAGCGACGCACTCACTGTCGATTCTATTTTGGGCCCTGGCGGTGCGATTAGTCGTCGTCTGTCCAATTACGAGCCACGTCAGCAGCAATTGGATATGGCCACTGGGGTTGCCGAGGCTCTCCGGCAGAATGAGTTTCTGGTCGCGGAAGCGGGGACCGGAACGGGAAAAAGCTTTGCTTATCTCGTGCCTGCGATTTTGCATGCGACTGAATCTCAGGTTACCGAATCAGCAGGGCCAGAGGGTGGGGAAAAGTCTCGCTCGGCTCGGGTTTTGATCTCAACGCACACGATCAGTTTGCAGGAGCAGCTCATTGCGAAGGATATTCCTTTGCTCAATAGTGTGATTCCGCGAGAGTTTTCGGCGGTGCTGGTCAAAGGTCGCTCCAATTATCTTTCGTTGCGGCGGATGGAGCGTGCGATTGGCAAGGCAACCAGTCTGTTGGCAACTGATCATCAGCATCAACAGCTGCGGGCCATCAAAAAGTGGTCCGGCGACACGGGAGACGGTTCGCTTTCCAGTCTGCCACTGAAACCGGATTCTTTGGTTTGGGATGAGGTCGCCAGCGATACGGGCAACTGTCTCAGAAAAGCTTGTCCCCACCATAAAGACTGTTTTTACTTTCGAGCGCGTCGGCGTGCCATGAATTCACAATTGATGATTGTGAATCATGCCATGCTGTTCAGTGACATTGCATTGAGGCGGCAGGGGGTCTCGCTGTTGCCAGATTACGACGCTGTTATTCTGGACGAGTGCCATACGATCGAGGCTGTCGCGGGTGATCATCTTGGTATTCGAATCACCAGCGGGCAGTTCGATTATCTGTTCGATCGACTGTACAACGATCGGTCCCAGAAGGGATTACTGGTTGAGAAAGATTTAAAGAGCTTGCAGCAGAAGGTTGAGCAGTGCCGATTCGCTGCGACCAACCTGTTTGCGGATGTACTTGATTGGTGGGAATCAGAGGGGCGAAAAAACGGACGTGTCGAAGTTGCTGGGATAGTAGAAAATCCGCTCAGCAAACCCATGGAAGAATTAGCTCAGGCATTGCGTCGGCAGGCTGATGCGCAGAAGAATGAAGCTGATCGAAAAGACTTTGAATCCGCCTATGATCGTATGTTGGCCTTGGCTGGTGGGCTCAGACAATGGCTCAGTCAGGAATTGGAACGGTCGGTGTATTGGGTGGAACGAACGGGGTCGCGTCGGGGAGGACTGGATCGAGTGACTTTGGCTGCTTCGCCGATTCATGTTGGGGAAGTGCTTCGCAAGGAGCTTTTTCAAAGTGAAATGATCAAGAGTGTGGTCATGACCAGCGCCACGCTGGCAACGGGTCCTGATGATAATTTTTCCTTTTATCGCTCACGGATCGGACTCTCTGGTGGAATGTCACTTCGTGTGGGAAGCCCTTTCGATTATCAGTTGCAGGCAAAACTGGTGGTCTTGAGTGGGCTTCCAGATCCATCTCGCGAGCGACAGCAGTTTGAGCGGGCCTTGCCTACGCAAATCAAGCGTTTTCTGAAGCAGAGTGACGGGCATGCGTTCGTTCTGTTCACCAGTTATGACTTGCTGCGGCGATGTGCTGAGGCACTTGGTAGCTGGCTGGCTCAGCAGAAAATGCCGCTCTTCAGCCAAGCCGGAAAACAGAATCGGACTCAATTGTTGGAGTCGTTTCGAAAGAGCGACCGTGGCGTACTTTTTGGTACGGATAGTTTTTGGCAGGGAGTCGATGTTCCTGGTGATGCGTTGACCAATGTGATCATTACCAAGCTACCCTTTGCGGTGCCGGACCACCCACTGCTTGAAGCAAGACTCGATGAAATCAGAGCGAGCGGAGGCAATCCATTTGTTGAGTATCAATTGCCAGAAGCTGTCATTAAGTTTCGTCAGGGATTCGGGCGTCTGATTCGCACTGCGACAGACGAGGGAATGGTGGTGGTGCTTGATCCCCGAATTCAAACCAAGCCTTATGGTCGAATGTTTCTTGAAGCTTTGCCTGACATGACCATTGAACGAGTCTCTGCAGTTCCGGGAAAGTCTGATTCAGGCCAGCGAGACTCTTGGTGAGGGATACTGTTTTCGTGACATCCAGTCGAGTGCCGGTTTGACCGCGCATGATGGATACCAACCTGATTCAGATTGTGGGTCCTAACCCGATTTCAGGTCGTGAATTCTCTCTTTACCTGATCTTGAAGTTGAACAACGGATCGAATGACCTGCTGGCTGATCTTTTCTGCGGTTGAAATGTCGTTCGCCTGGATCGCTTCTTCAAGTTGTTGGCAGGATTCAAGCACCTGGGGTGCATTCATGTTGGCGATTGCACCTTTGAGACGATGTGCGGTGCTGAATAAATCTTGCTGATTCGGGGTCGTGAAGGCAGTCGTCAGAAATTCGAGCGATTCTTCGCAGGTCGTCTCAAACAGTTCAGCCAATTCGCGGAGTGATTTCGCATCGTTATCGAAGAGGTCTCGGATCGCTTGGTGGTCGAATTCGATAACTTGATCGGTGGGATTCGGAGGCTCCGCTCGTGGTTCCCTGTCCTGATGACCGGTAGCTGTTGCCACGTCGCTGCTGATGATCGTTTGGATTTCAAAGCAAGCTGCATGGGGGCCGGTTCCGCTGCTGGTTTGGTCAAGCGAAAAGTGAATATACCCAAGCACTGAATGGAAGGTACCGTCATGGTGCAGTAGCCGAAATTCGCGTGCCATGGCTGGCATCTGACGCTTATAGTCAGGTGCTCGGTTCTCGAAGACACTTTCCTCCTCTGGGTGGAGACAGGTTTGCCATCGATGCTGGCTCTGTTGCTCAACAGAAATGCCTGTGAAGCGTCTCCAAGCTGGACTGGACCATGCGATCAGACCGTCGGAATTGGATCCCCACGCGATCAAAAGATCTGATTCGCTTACTACCTCAGACGGCGTTCGATCGACTTGCATTTGCTTGTGCCTGAATGGGTTTTTTATCCATCGCGGGCTGTGTTTTTGTTGGCTCTTCTCTAGCTTTTGTAGACGTCAAACAGGTCAAAGCGTCTTAGTTTGTTGTAGATGCTTTTTTCGCTGACGCCCAGTTGCCGTGCTGCCATTGCTTTATTGCCACCCTCGGCCTCAAGCGTGTCGATCAGTGCGCGTTTTTCAATTTCTTTGAGATTCTGCCCTGCAAGGGAGGCTTGTCCCATTGCTGTCGCCTGATGAGCACTGGTGACTTCTGGGCTGACATCCAAATCTTCAGGAGCAATCCGGTTGTGCTCGCAAAATGCAGAGGCACGCTCAATGATGTTCTCCAATTCGCGAATGTTACCTGGCCAGTTGTGGTTGATCAGACGCCGACAGGCTTCCTCGCTGAGAGCGATGTTCTTGATTCCTCGACGCTTGGCAATCCGTTCCAGAATCGCTTCGGCGAGTGTTGGGATGTCGCCCCGTCGCTCCCGCAGTGCGTGTATGTGCAGTTTCAGTACGTTCAGGCGGTAATAAAGATCAGGTCGGAAACGTCGTTCTTCACAAAGGCCAGCCAAGTCCTGATGAGATGCTGAGATAACGCGAACATCAACTCGGACCTCCTGATTACTGCCAATTCGTTGGAATGTCTTCTCGTGAAGGAAAGTCAAGAGTTTGGGCTGCAGTTCCAAAGGCAGGTCGCCAACTTCGTCGAGCAATAAGGTGCCGCCATCGGCAATCTCTGCTCTTCCAGGGCGATCTTCTCCCGCATCCGTGAAAGCACCTTTGACGTGACCGAAGAGCTCTGCTTCGATCAGGTCGCGCGGTAATGAAGCGCAATTGACAGCGACGAAAGCCTTCCCCGCACGCGGTCCCAAATTATGAATCATTCGGGCAATTGTGGTCTTACCAGTGCCGCTCTCACCGGTCAGTAGGATGGTCGAATCCAGTTCGGCAAGCTTATTGATTTTCTTAAGTAAATCTTTGGATTGTTCTGTCGTGGCCGCAAAGTCCGTGTTCGATGAAGGTTGCTCAACCAGCATTCGTAGTTGTTGATTTTCACGCGACAGTTGGGAGGTTCGAAGCGCCTGTTCGACGCGTGCAATCAGATCTTCCTGCTCGCAGGGCTTGGTAACGAATTCACAGGCACCCGCCTTCATCGCAGCGACTGCATCGGAAATTTGCCCCACGCCCGAAATGATCAGGATCTCGGTGCCTGGATACTCTTTGCGAATTTTTCGCATGCATTCCAAGCCGGTCATCCCGGGCATGTTCAAGTCCAGAATCGCAACCTGAATATCGTGATTCATCTTTGCGATCGCTTCCTGCCCGTCCTTGGCCGTCACGGTCACCATCCCGGCCAATTCCAAATATCGTTGAAACATGCGAAGCGTTACTGGCTCATCATCCGCGATCAGGATGTTGCAGTCGGATGGGTCAAGTGTTGACATGGGTTCTCTTTGCAAACTCAGTGAAAGAGCGATGCGGGGAACAGTTTTTGGGCAAATGAGCTGCCGAGCGACTGAGCAGTAGCAAAGGACGCTGAGTGTCAAAGCCCGTTATTATGAATGCAGGAAAAAATACAAGCATCGGTAATTAGTGCTGGCTAGTGTAGTGATGTTTCCGCGGGATTTCAGTTTTTCCAGTGTGTGAAACACGATTTTTGTCTTGGTTTTCTTGCATGCCGGTAAATTTGAGCGTCTGTGAGGGGTGGGGGTGGTCGGTCAGGTCTGTGCGACGATTGCTGCAAGCTGAGGTTGATGCTCTGCGGTGGGGGTAGATGCGCTATTTCTCCCGCGAAAGCCCTTCGTTCGAGAAAAGCCGGGTGAAAGCGTCAAGCACCAAGATTTACCATCAACCGCGAACGCCTGACGGATGTCATGCGAGGTCGATCTGCAAGCAGCGGTGATTCATGCATGGCGTCTAAATTTGTGGAGGTACCGAATCAGTGCTGGGTAGTTTTACGCCTCCAAATCGTTTGCCATCCGAGTTTTTTGTAGTTGAATAACTTCGTTTCAAAGATTTTTTTTAGAAGTTTCATTTGAGGCCTTGTCAATTCCGACTTTTGCGTAAGAGTGCATCGTTGGCAAGAAAAGTCGCGAGTCGTTCGCAGCCTTCAGCCAGCATGACAAAATTCATGGTGTGACCCGACAAGAGCGGGTCGGAACGAAACTAGGACTTGAAAATGAAAAAAGCACTTTTGGCACTCGCAGCCGGATTCATGGTATTGGCAGCAGGCACGCAGAACGCAACCGCTGGTTGTGGCACTTGCGACAAGACCATCGTGGAGAACGCTGTCGCCAGCAAAGATTTCGCAACCCTCGTTGCTGCTGTGAAAGCCGCTGGCTTGGTCGAGACGCTTTCGGGCGATGGGCCTTTCACAGTGTTCGCACCAACAGAAGCAGCCTTCGCGAAGTTGCCAAAGGGAACGGTTGCGGAACTCGTGAAGCCAGAGAACAAAGACAAGCTTGTTGCGATCCTGACCTACCACGTCGTGCCCGGCAAAGTCATGGCAAAAGACGTTGTCAAGCTTGATGGCAAGAAAGCCAAAACAGCTCAGGGTGGATCTGTGGGCATCAAAGTCAAAGACGGAACGGTTAGCATCAATAAGGCAAAAGTTGTCAAAGCTGACATCGCGTGCAAGAATGGCGTCATCCACGTGATCGACACCGTCCTGCTGCCAAAAGCGAAGAAGTAATTTCCTCGGGAATTGTTAAGAACGCTGGCGTCAGGCACAATTGTGGCTGACGCCTTTTTTTATGCCAGCAGGGAAATAAGATGAACAGTTGTTTGCGATTTTTCGGCGTGTTTGCTTCGGTGTTCGGCTGCGTGTTGAGCAGTTCTGTCGCCCAGGGGCACAGCCCAGTCGATTTTCTCGAAGTGCTTCGGGTCAAGCCTGCTCAGGTTATCGAACACGGTGTGGAAACCAAAAGTCGTTTTGATTCCAAGAAAACAGAGTCCAAGCTCCAGGGACCTGCTTACTTCAGCCGCGGTGTTGGCGCAATGAAGCGTGAGGTAAAAAGTCCGCGCGCTTATATGAATTGGTTCGCTATCACAAACCCAGCCCAGCAGCCCAAGAGGCAGGTGGACGTATTGGACATGGTGCGGGGTGGGGCCAGCAAGCAGTTGCAGATCGGGAATGCCGCGTTCCTGATTTCGCCATCACAACTGCTCACCAGTGGAGCTCCTGACGAGGTCCCCGACGGTCTCGATATCTACAAAGCGTATGAAATTCACAATGGTAGCTCTGTCGATCTGAAGATTGATATCGAAAGCTCATTGGGGAACGGTAAGGTTAGTGTCGGTAAGCCGATCTATCTCTGCATGTCCTCGGTAGAATGGCATCACGACGAAACGTTTGCCGTCACGCACCCCAAAGATTGCTTTGTGGTCTATGAGGTTGAAGAACAGCCCGCAGTTTCGACGTTCAACACGATTGATCAGTTCGGCATCAACGAACTCAAGGGTTCGAGCCTCCGCTGGATCTGCGTTCGTGCGGCGTTTCTGCGGGACAAGTCTAAGTAGCGTCTGTGGTTAGTCCGAAGTCGTCCCCTGAGGGGAGTCACCGAATCAGATCGCGATTCGCCCTGGTCGTATTGGCGGACGTTGTCATGTCACCTTGCGAGTTAAGTGTCGGATACCAGCAGGCTGTTTACATGTCTGCGAATAGTTCGGTGGAGAAGTAGCGTTCCATTCGGTCAGGAAAGACGGTGACCGCAGTTGGTTCATCTGCGGAGTGACGCTCGATCGATCGCACGGCGGCGAGGAAGTTGAGTCCTGAACTCGGGCCGACAGGATATCCGCAGCGAATCAGTTGGCGTGTCACCTCGATCGCTTCCTCATCGGAGACCTCGATCTCTTGTAGCCTGGGGAAATTTGCGTTCGCGAAGATGGTCGATAATCCATCCACAACGCCGGGGATGCGGCCGCTAAAGCTCGAGCATTCCACTTCACTCATGACTCCTGTGTCGATCGGCCGGGCGAGGACCGGGGTCACGTTGCAGCCCGCGTCGCGTAGTCCTTGCGTGACTCCCACCAAGGTTCCACCGGTACCAACTCCACTGACGAACAGGTCAATCGAGTCGGTATCGATTTGGCTGAGTATTTCCTGAGCCGTTTCATTGCGGTGGGCATTCGCATTATCAATATTCGAGAATTGCTGGGGCCAATAAGCGGCTCGGTTTGCTGAAATGCTTTGGGCGCGGTTGATTGCCCCCGCGATTCCCTCTGGCTTGGGTGTCAGTTCGACTTCGGCTCCGTAAGCACGGATCATCATCACTCGCTCATTGCTGACTCCCTCTGGCATTACCGCAACAAATGTCAAGCCAAGCTGAGCGCATGCCAGCGCCATCGCAATGCTGGTTGATCCACTTGATGCTTCAACCACGACTCCCGAAGTGGTCAGTTCCCCTTGGCGGATTGCTTTGGTGAGGATGTAGCGTGCGATGCGATCTTTTGTTGATCCACTCGGGTTCAAATACTCCAGTTTGCACCAGACCGTGGGAGTCCAGCCCGGGACGGACACGGCAATCAGTGGCGTGGTGATGCGGCTCGAGGAGCAGCGTGGCAGGTGGGGTGTTGGTCGAAATTTCATGAGCAGCCTGCGTATTGGTTAGCACGTGTCTCAGCAAGTATTGCAGGGATGATTGTTATTCGCCTGACTAGTGTGGGAAAAACAGACAACGGTTACAACTGTGCCTGCTTGGATTTGCGTAGCGAATTCGCCGTAAGGTTGGATATTGGGGTTGCAGTAGCAGTGTTTTGATCTGTTCTCTCAGCAGGTTGAATGTTCTGCTTGCTACTCTCTTGGGCCTCGATATTTTGGAGCGACGTTGTGTTGTTTAATGCAACGATGCTGTTCAGCAGGGCAAGTTGTTCCTCGGACTGTGACTGTGACTGTGACTGTGACTGGGGCTCCTGTGTCTCATCCCTTTTGAACTCAGGCAGTTGATGTTCACGCAGGGGGGCAAAGGTCATGATGCGATGATTTGACTTCTCGCGTTGCACTTTCTGTGCGAAAAGTAGAGATGCTGCCGATTTTTCCGTGGCTGATAACTGCCAGCTGATTTCTTGTTGCTTGTTCGTTCACCAAGTTCTTCCAAGGCAACATTGCTGCCAGTGACATTCGGCTATCGCAAATCATGATCGGTGATTCGTGAATGCTGTCTTTCCGATCCTGATTACCGCACATAAAATGGTATTCGTGAACATTGATTCGCAATTTCAATGTCCACACGCAGTGACCTCCCCCCATAGAATTACACCATTGTGAGTGAGAGAATCTTGCTCGAGCATACCGCTCGGAAAAGACTTTCAGAATGCCTCAGAAACGTCACACAGTGGACCAGATTGTTGCCAAA
>Ga0315321_10001201_pt1 | contig 19803 bp, 35 predicted proteins | sample M180m21515metaG_FD_203464 | JGI IMG/M metagenome (GOLD analysis project Ga0315321, IMG submission 203464) | Ammonia-oxidizing marine archaeal communities from Monterey Bay, California, United States - M1 80m 21515 | ecosystem: Environmental > Aquatic > Marine > Intertidal zone | place: USA...
AACCGAAGCTTGGGTTGGTGATATGTCATCTGAAACCAAGCGTAAGGAATACACAGACGAATATCTTATGGAAGATGGCGACTTTGTTTATGGTCCTAAGGAACTAAAAACATGGCTAGAGGCCAATGTACCGGCTGTGGAATATAAAGTCAAAAGAGAAATAGTTTTTTAAAATGATTACGGCACCAGCGGCTGTATTAAAGCGACTGGGGTTTATGACCGAACATACAAGGTGGAATGAAAAGTCCACCAATATTTTATTTAATGGAGAAAACAATGATTGACTATAACATAATTAAAAAAACAAGAACCAAAACAAAATATAAAGGTATTGATTCTGATATTCTGAGTACCATCAAATGGTATCCTAAGATTTATGAGAACCCATATAAATTTGATTTTGATGTTGTTAAAAAAAGAATAGAGGATACCAGAGCTGCAGGCTACGAAGATGATGTTTCAACAATAAAAAGAAACATTAAAAGAGTAACTGAGGACAATCCTGGTCTATTCGATGATTTCAAAGCCCTTTTGGAATTATAATGATTCCCGCAAAATTAAAAAATAACTCCACCGACCCATTAAGCAAGGCATATCAAGTGTCGTTTACTGATACCAAGTATTGTGAATATACATTTGAATCCTTTCAAGATGCGATAGTGTTTCAAGTTGGAATACATAATAAAGGTGTTGAATCTAATTTAAAGGTAATATCGCTCGATGTTAACTGAGTTAATAATCTTAATTATTTGTTTAATAGGTGCTTCTTGGAGAGCCTGGCAATTAGGTATTCGCGAAGGAGCATCTCGCACTATAGACAAATTACATAAAGGCCGAATCATTCGATTTGACCATCAAGGTAATATCAAGCCCAACGAGTGGTTTGATTCTTAAAACTAATCACTTTACAAAACTTATAAATAGTGGTATAATACTATCATATTAACTTTATAGGAGAACATATGAGAAACTTTAAATCTTTTTATCCTAATATACTTGAGGATATTAATACATTAAGGTATACTGGCTCAAACGAAAAACCTTTTACTCTTGCGATATTGGAAGATATTGATAAGCAAATTGGTAGTATTAAAGTGACTTTAGAAATAGACCCAAGAGCAGCTAAACAAAGTGGTAAAAAGCTAGGTATAAGCTCAACATGCGAAGATAAATCGCGAGAGAAATTTGCAAATTTAGCTCGGTTAATTATTTCAGAAACAGATGACTTAGAATTAAAGATGGATAAAGTCCCTGGTGACAGAAAGGAAAAAGATTTTGCCTTTCAACATAAAGATATGGAAAAATATGTTTATGTTAATATGAGACCAGATGGCGGCCGTGGTTCATTGGGAGATGACCCACATGAATTAATGACTGCCGCACTTTGTTTATTCCCATCAAAACATTCAATTACAAACTCAGACGAAATGGATTCTTTAATCGAATTGGTTGGAGCTAATTTAAGTAAGGTTAAGGGATATAAACAAGGTCAAGTAGATTCACTAAAAGGTAATTATTCCAATATGTGCCAAGCAGTTTCGGCTGCTAATGCCATTATAGATGCCGGATATGGTAATGCTGATATGGTATATTTAACTGGTATGGCTTGGGATAAAGATGTAACACAATTCCAAATGACAAAACATGGAATGAAAGACTTTAATTCATCTGACTTTATTATTAAAAAGGGCAAGAATTTTGTTGGTATTTCTTTAAAGAAAAAGAAACGAATAAATGAAACTGACCCAACATTAATTAATAAAGCTTTTACCACCTTACTTGCCGATAAGAAGTTTGATAAGGTAAGAGAACAAATTGAAAAAGATGCTGGTAATTTTTATTTACATGTTATTAAATTGGCCGCAAGAATTAAAGTATTGTCTCCTGATTTAATGGCTGATTTAAAGAAAGATAAACCAACAAATAAAAATTGGAAACAATATATCCAAAGAATACCAAACGATGTTATTAACAGAGTGTTAAAAGGTAAGAGAACACTATTTAAAGTTATGGCAGATACCATAAACAAGAATAGTGATTTAATTGCCAACCAATTAGTTCAATTAATCTTTAAAGCAGATTTAAGAGAACTAAAAAAGGTTAACTTTGATTTTGCACTTGTAACAGGTATAGGTGAATATGGACCAAGAAAAGGTGTTGTTGTAGAAAAGGGAGAGTATAAAGATATTGAAACCTCAACAACCAAACTTAATGATTTGTTTAACGAAGGTAAGGCAAAGATAATACTCACTCCGGGTGAGAAACAAGCATTTGACCCAGGCGCAACTGCGGCAAACCTTAAATTATCTCTTATCATTGGTAAAACAACTATTGCAAATATTACATTAAGATATAAAGGCGACTTCAGGTCAGCCCCTAATTTTAATGCAGTAGCGACATCAGCATTTAAGGCAAAATTACAATCATGAAATCATTAAAAAATTATTTAGCTGAGTCAAAAAATACACATATGACTCATATAGAAGATTTAATCCTTGACGGAGGAGTCAAGGGTGCACGCCAAGCTATCCTAGCGCTTAGGTCACTGAGGGATATGTTAGACGGTAACACGAAAGCACCAATGGATGTTACCGTGAAGTGGGACGGTGCACCCGCCTTATTTGTTGGAGAGGACCCATCTGATGGTCAGTTCTTTGTAGCAAAAAAAGGCATTTTCGCGAAGAACCCTAAGGTATATAAAAATCACGCAGACATTGATGCTGATACCTCGGGCGATTTAAATAAGAAACTAAAATTAGCTTTTGATAATCTAAAAGGATTAGGAATCAAAGGAGTTATACAAGGCGATTTTATGTTTGACCAAAGTGATTTGAAGAAGGAGAATATAAATGGAATTAAGCATATTACTTTCCACCCTAATACTATCGTTTATGCTGTACCTGCAGATACGAAATTAGCAAAAGAAATAACACAAGCAAAAGTTGGCATTGTGTGGCACACAACATATAGTGGCTCAGACTTTGGAAGTATGTCAGCCTCATTCGGCCAGGATATTGTAGCAAAAATAAAACAATCCAAAAATGTGTGGATGCAAGACGCCACAATGAAAGACTTATCAGGTACCGCAACTCTTACTAAAAAAGAAAGTTTACAACTGTCAAGCAATTTATCCAATGCGGGTAAAATATTTAAAACAATTTCGAGTAGTACACTCAAAGAAATAGAATCAAACAAAGAATTAAACCTAGTAATCAACATATATAATAATACCATGGTAAGAAAAGGACAAAGAGTTCAGAATACAAAGAAACATGCCAAGGGTTTAATCCAATTTGTGTCCGATAGGTACGCAAAAGAAATAGACAAAAGAAGTACCGATAAGGGAAAACAGGTGCAAATAGATAAACGCGATGTATTATTATCGTTTTTCTCTAAAGCAAACCTTAAAAATTTAGAAAATATCTTTATTTTACAGAATTTTGTTATAGATAGTAAATTAATTATTATAAATAAACTAAACAATGTATCAAAAATTGGTACATTTGTTAAAACTAAATCCGGATTTAGAGTAACCAACCCAGAAGGTTTTGTTGCAATAGATCGAATGGAAGGTGGTGCTGTAAAGTTAGTTGACAGAATGGAATTTTCAACTAATAACTTCAGCAAAGATATAATAAAAGGCTGGGATAATCCAGGCTAATGGGAATACCGAGGATATAAATGCAATCATTTAGTGAATACTTAAGCGAAGCTTCGAATGAAGTAACCTTCGTTTTTGGACGATTCAATCCCCCGACTGAGGGACATGAGTTGTTGTTTGAAAAACTTAAAAAAATATCAAGAGGCGGGTCGTACCGTATATACTCTTCTAAATCAGTTGATACCAAAAAGAATCCATTAGTATTTAAAGAAAAAATTAAATTCATGCGCAAGATGTTTCCTAAACATGCAAGAGCTATTATGGCCGATAAGGACATAAGAACAGTATTAGATGTATGTACCAAATTATATGACCAAGGATTTACAAAGGTAACCATGGTCGCTGGAAGCGATAGAGTAAGAGAATTTGACATATTGTTAAATAAGTATAATGGTAAAAAATCAAAACATGGCCTTTATAATTTTGAAGGCTCAGTTAATGTTGTAAGTGCCGGGCAAAGAGACCCAGATGCAGAAGGTGTTGAAGGAATGTCTGCTTCTAAATTAAGACAATTAGCCGCAGCTGGTGACCTAAAAGGATTCGCTGATGCATCTATGGAAGTTCCAGGTGATGGAATTCAATCATTATACTACGCAGTCAGAAAAGGATTGGGATTAAAGAAAGAATCATTCCGTAAACATATAGAATTACCACCACTTTCAGAAACAAGAGAAGATTACATTGACGGCAATTTATTTGCAAAAGGTAATGTTGTAAGAATAAAAGAATCACAAGAGATTGGAGAGATTGTTGTTTGTGGTTCTAATTATGTTATGGTTCAAACAGAATCAGATAAAAAAAGATATTGGCTTGATGCAGTAGAGATTGTTGAAGATGCAGCATCACATGGCGCTGGAGAATGGGGAACAAATAAACTCACCAACACATATAAAAGAATGACTCCAGGACAATTCTTTAAAGAGAAACAAGGACCTCAAGACCCTGATATTAAGAAAATGAAAGGGACACAACCTAAAGGGTATTATGCAAAAGACGCTGATGGAGATGAAATGTCAAAAGGCACAAAGAAAAAGCGTGCAGCACATTTTAAGAAATTATCGACAAAACCTGCACCAGGTGATGCCTCAGCTAAAACAAAACCATCTCAACACACTAAGAAATATGACCAAATGTTTGGTGAATTATACTTAGAAGATTTTAGAGTTAATGAAGGTAACTCTGACAAAGCTCTCCAAAAGAAAGCTGACGCGTCTAAAATGCCTTTGCCTATATTAAAGAAAGTCTTTGATAGAGGAGTCGCAGCATGGAAATCAGGACATCGTCCAGGGACAACAGCTGTTCAATGGGGATTAGCGAGAGTTAATTCATTTGTAACAAAAGGAAAAGGAACATGGGGCAAAGCTGATAAAGATTTAGCCGCTAAAGTATAAAGGAAAATATGAAAAATTTTAAAGAACTAAGAGAACATGCACTTTTAAGTGAAGCATATTCAAAGGCATATTCACAACGAGAACTAGATAAGCTCAGAAAAAAATATAGTCATATAGGCGATGAAGAAGCTGCAGATTATTTAGATAATAAATATAGCCCATTAAGAATAGCAAATAAAAAAGGATGGACTGCAATAAGTTATCCGGTTAGAGATGGTGATTATTATTTCGCATTAATGCATGATAATGCAAATCAAAAAACGGTTAGGGATGCAAATACTGCTATTAATATAGAATTAAAAGGATTGGTTGAAACAGGGAGATTTAAAGGCGACCCTGATGGATTATATACAACATTAATGCAATGGGTGTATAATAACATTAATAAGAAATTTGGTTATGGTGATACTATGACCAGAGAAGAAATATACTCAGCATGTAAACATGCACTCGGTGGAAGATACGAAGAGGTTATGACCGATGAGGAAGTTGCAGTAAATGATTTAAGAATAGGAAAAAGAAAACTTGCTCCAAAAATAAGATTTAAAAAGGGTGGCGATTTAGGCGAAGAAACAACCTCTGTTTCAGAAAAGGCATATGATAAAAATGATGTAAAAAAAGTTGAAAAACTCGAAAAGAAGTTACAAAGTATGCTTAAAGAAGTAGAAAAAACTATGAGAGGTTCAGGTTTATCTGCTCCTGCATTCAATAATGTTCGTAGTGGTATTGTAAAAGGTCTTGAATCTATACAGAAGTTCTATAAAATTGCAAACAATTCAAAGGCTAACGAAGATACAGATGTACAAGAGGCATATAAAGACCCATCAAAATCATTTCCAAGAGATAGAGAATGGAAAGCACTCTGCAGAAAACATAAAAGACATATAATGGCTTTACAAAATAAGGGTAAAGATTTACCAGCTAATGCAGAAGAGGATTTTGTTCAATGGGGTATGGAGAATGGTGAAATAAATGATTCTGATGATATAGAAAAATTTATCGAAGATGAACTATTAAACGCAAGTTATTCGCCAACGGGTAATACCATTAGTGAAAAATACAGAAGTAAATTTAAATCTAGTGATGTTGCAAAGGCAGTAGAAATTGCTCATTCAATGTCAGGTAATATGACAGGTGCTTTTAATAAAATAGAAAAAATTAAAAGAGGTTTAGGTGATGACCCTATAGTTGCTATAGCATTAAAAACTGCAAACGAGGCCGTTAATTAAATGAAAACACCTGATTACTCTAGAATTAACGATGCATACCTTAAGGTATTGGCTGAAGATGGCCATACTCAAAAGGCTAATGTAACTAATCAATTAACACAACTTAAAAGAAATGCAGAACACTTATTAGAGCAAGTAAATGCTGACTTAGAATATCCAGCATGGTGGGTTAACAAATTGGTAAAGGCCAATGATTACTTAGATACTGCTCATGACTGGTTAAATAATAAAGTAGACCAAGGACAAAGTCCTATCCAAAAGGAAAAAGAAAATGAAAACACTTAAACAAATACGAAATGGAAGCATAGGTATTAAAGAAGCTAAAGAATTCAATAGAGTTAAAGAAGTAAATGATATTAAGAAAATAGATAAACTATTAGAAAATGCATATAAAGGTATGAACAAATTACAATATGGTAAATCACTTTATATGAGAGAGGTTAGTGATGGTATTATACTTGCAAGACGATCATTAAATGAATATAAATTAATGGCCGGAGGTGGTGATTTAGACGGACCATTGGACACATAATGAGAACATTTAAAAAATTTTTAAAAGAAGGTATGCTAGATTTTGATAAGTTTGAAAAATTACCAGATAATACACAGAAACAAATCATACAAGCAAAAGATGAATACGATTTAAGATGGGACGGAGTATTTGTTCCTATGGGTAAGGACGGAAGTTCTCAAAGAAAAGAATATAACAGAAGAGGTGTTTTATTCAAAGCAGCAAGTAAAGCATACAAAGCATTACTTACGAAACATAAAGTAATGGCCAAATAGGAACATATAAATGAAATCATTTCATGACTTTAATGAATCAGGGCTCTGGGATAATATCAGAAAGAAAAGAGCTCGTGGTGAACCAATGCGTAAGAAGGGTGAAAAAGGCGCGCCGACTGCTGCCGCTATGGCAAAAGCAAAAGGTGAGGCAAATGAATCTACTAAAGCCTATGGTGATACATTAAGAAAAATCGCAAATGATAGAAAGCTTAAAAGTTTATCTAAAAAGGACAAGGATACATTAGCTAAAATAGCTGATATGTTATCAAAGGCAAACGAAGAGGTATCACTAGATGAAGCTCCGTATGTGGCCAGCGAAATGGATATTATTGATTCAATGTGGAATGAAATCCGAGACAAAATGTTTAAGGACAAACGAAATAGAAAAATGGAAAAACATTGGCCATTTATACAGGTACTAGCTAGGTATGCCGGATTTAAGGTTACTAAAAAAGGCCAGGACAAAGATAAAATATTTAGGTTTGACGCAAAGAAATAATGCATAGTTTTTTACAACACATACAGGAAAGATTTGGTTTATACGAAGGTATTAATGTTCCTTTAGAGCAACCTATGGTTGAAGAAGCAGAACCTGAATTGAACTCACCTAAAAGAGGTGGTAAAAAGAAGTATGTAGTGTATGTTAGAAACCAGAAAACTGGTAACATAAAGAAGATAGAGTTTGGAGATACAACTGGCCTAACAGCAAAAATTAATGATAAAGGTGCAGCAAAGAGTTTTGCGGCCAGACATAAATGTGATACTAAAAAAGATAAATTAGCTCCAGGGTATTGGGCATGTAGGTTACCACAATACGCTAAGGACCTAGGATTAAAAGGTGGCGGAAATTACTTTTGGTAAGGATTTTCCCTTCGTACAAGAAGGAGAAATAAGAGAATTTTTTGTCGATAGAGACGATGCTGAATTTGTTTGGCATTGTGATGATGAACATAGGGAAATAGAGGTTATAGATGGAGAAGGTTGGCAGTTTCAATATGAAAATTGTTTACCCTATCTTTTATCGCCTGGTATGATTTTTGATGTACCTCAAGGAGAATACCACCGTTTAATAAAAGGGTACAACAACTTAACTTGTAAGGTTATAAAAAAAGATGGCTAGAGAAACAGCAACAGATAGATTAAACAGAATCGAAGAAAAAATCGATAGAATGGCTGAGGCTATAGTGGCGTTGGCTCGAGCCGAGGAAAAAATCCATACCCTAACAAGTTTTAGTAAACAACAAAGTGAACAAATTCAAAATATTATAAATAGAATTGACCGGGTAGAAATTATCGTTAATACTAACGCTAATACTATTGGTATTATAAATAAACTATTCTGGATGATGTTGGCAGGTTTTATTGCTGCCATCACCTGGGAAATAATCATTCACATGGGAGTGTAGAAAAAATGAAATTTAATGACAATATTACCTTAGACATAGCAAACGCAGTACGCGATGTATTAGAAGGTAAAGTAAAAAAAGAAGAAGCTAAATATCCTCACGATATGTTTCACCCTGAAACAGGCGAGAAAGAAGTAGCTAAAGACGAAGCAGAGCATAAAGCTCTTAAGGATAAGGGTTATACCCACGAAAAGCCAGAAGTTGATGAGGTTGCAGAACCTAGAGCTAAAGGCGAAAAGGATTTTAAGGCTAAACATACAATTAAAAAGGTTGGTGTAAAAGCTGATTTAGATGGTACTGTAATTACTAAAGAAGCTGTTACAGAAAATAAAATATGGGCTAAAATGGACGACAGAGCAAAAGACCAAATGCGTGACAAGTACCAAAAACTTGGTGCAGCACATGATAAATTGCAAGACCGTTTTGACTTTGAAGCTAATGACATCGAAGGTGATGAAGATAAAGCAGATGAAATTATGGACAAAATGGAAAGGATTAACCAAGCAAAACAAGATATGGTTCAAAAATATGGCCGTGGTGTTATAAAAGCTAAAGGCTTTAGACAAAAGAAGGAAGCTGCAGAAAAAACTCCGAATGGTCCTACTGAAGAGGAAACTGAAAAACAAAAGAAGTATCAAGCATTCTTTCAAAAAGCTTTAAAGAAATTTGGTGTTAAATCACCTGCTGAATTAGAAGGCGATAAAAAGAAAGAATTCTTTGACTATGTAGATGCAAACTACGAAGCAGATGACGAACCTAAGGAAAGTGTTAAAGTAGATGAGATTCTAGGTGGTATTAAGAAGGTTGCTCAGAAAGTTAAACAAAAAATTAAAGGAACTCCAAAACCTGGTACGAAAATGAAAGGTGATGGTTCTAATGATCCAGCACAAAAGATGATGGATGAAATAGATGTTTTGCAAGCTAAAATGAAAGATTATCAGAAAAAAGAAAAAGAGGCTGCAGATGATGATAAGGCTGATTACTGGCTAAATGCCTATAATAATGCTGCTGACAAAGTATATGACCTAAAGCAAAAACTAAAAAAGGAAGTTGGAGCTGATATGTATGGAGGTGCTAAGTGAAAACATTCTCAACAATAAGAAGCGAACTAACTGAAAAAATGAGGGTGCCAAAACCACCTTTAAAAGGAATGAATATAGTTGGATTTAAGGGTAAATTAAAATTAGACCAACAATCAGGTCACGAAGATAATCATAGTGATGCAGTTATTAAGGACTTTAAAACTGCGGTTAAGATAGTAGATAAACATCTTAAAAAATTAGGTATGAAATCTGTACCAGAAATTTTCGTTGGTCCTAAAGACGTTGCAAAAGAAAAGGGTATTAGAGTTGGAGCATTTGATATGGATTTTGCTATTAACTTATATCCAGGATTTAAAAATGGCCCTAAATTACCATCAGGAAAATCAGAAGATGATATTAATTTAGACGATATGGTAGACGAATTAGCTAGATTAAAATCATTTGGTAATTTCCCAAGAAGCGATTGGTCAGCTAATTACGGTGGTAGATAATTAATCACCACTATTAGTGGTATATATAATATATGATGAAAATATTTGATGAATTAAATAATAAGAATTTTAGACTTTTTGCGGCAAATAATTATAACAATCCAGAATGTACGGATGTTGAAGAATTTAAACAGGACATAAGTCGGTTTAAGTATTTAAAAAGGTTGCTTACAAGGTACGACGAACATGGTGAATTACAAGAGAGATTGATTTTAAATCATTTAATTGTTTTACATAATGTTTTTGGTATCGAGGCATGCCATAAAATGATAATGTATAAAATACAAGAACAGCATCATCATATAATTAAACCATTCCTTATTTACCTTCATTATTTACCAGAAAATAAAATGGTAGAGATACCAATGGACCCTACAATAGTAGAAGTATTAAGGAACTTATAATGGGAATTATATCCAGAGCAGGAGATTTATTTTACGCATTTCGATTTTTAAAATTGCTCGTTACTCCGTTCGATAAGACAGAAGCCTTTAATCAAGGTATTGTCGACAAAGATGGTAAGATACTAAAGAAATCAAAAGAGTTAAAACACGACAAAGAAAAATCTGCATATACTATTTTTCATAGATTAGTGTTTAACATAAAAAGATTATTAGCTAAAATACCAGGCGGTAGATCTATAGTAGGTAGATATGGCGCAGCCTTATTTTTAATTAAAGAACATACAGGGATGACCGAAAAGGCCATTATAAAAGCATTGGAAAAGTTTTTAGACGAAGATTTATCGTCTGAGGTATTAGAAGAAAACACTTGGTACCAAGATGGTAACCAATTAATACCAGGAACATATGTACTAACAACAGATGTAGCCTCACTTGAAACAGGCGAAATTATCGCACTTAAAAAGAATCGAGTGGTCGTTGAGGATTATTTGCAACCAACTGGAACATTTAAAAATATAAATATATATAAGGTAAAGCATAAAGCAACAAACCAATATATACATATCACAAATAAGGACATAACGCGATGAAAAATAGAATGACCTTTAAAGACTATAATAGTATGTGGGAAGATGCTGCAGCAAATGCAGTAGCACATGGTGGAGTGGCAATGCCTTCAGATGCGATGACTCAAACTAATATTAAGAAACATAAAAAAAGAGTATCTGATTCATCAAAATATGATGGAAGAACTAAAGAAGGTAAAAAATTCGTAAGAAGAATACTGGCCAGTAGGAATAAACGTGAACAAAGCAAACTTAAAAACCAAGATAATTAATTTTTGGTGGTGGTTAGTAAACCTATTCCAAAAACGATTTACTGTAATTGTTTCCTATGATTCCCAATGGGGTAACGAAGATGACCAAGAATGGACACATGTTCGTAAAATAATCAAAGCAACTTTTAAAGAATTAAAATTTAGAACAAATGATAATAGAACTATTCATATAAAAGGTATGACTGGTTTAAGATATAGAATAGAGGACGAATAATGAATCAAATGTTTATTGGTATTATTGTTATCTTAAGTTTAGGTGGTTATTATCTATATAACGAAAACCAAACTCTTACAGAAAACAATGTCAAATTAGAATCAGCCGTTGAAGAACAAAAACAAACAATGGCAATAATGAAAGAGCAATACGAAAAGCAAGGTAAGGCTCTTATGAATATGACTCGAGTTAATGCTCAAATAGAAGCCGATAAGGCAGAATATTTAGCAATCTTTTCTAGGCATAATTTAGATAACCTTGCACTAAAGAAACCAGGTCTCATTGAACTTAGATTTAATAAAGCAAGTGAAGGCGTAATGGAGGGACTCGAAGATGATACAGAAGTATTGTACAATCTCAGCACTAATCCTAATAATTAGTAGCTGTAGTTTATTACCTACCAAACAAATAGATATAGTATCTAAACCAGTACAGATAGATATTATGCAACCAGATTTACCACGACCAGTGGAACTTACCGCACCTCAATGGTATGTTATATCTGAAGCCAGAATAACTAATCCATGTAAAAAGGTAGATGATAAAAGACCTAAGGCTTGTGATTTATCTGAAAGAGAAAATCCGGATTGGCCTGAAGGTTATACATATTTGGATAGATTTCTTGACGATATGAAAGAACAAAATAACGGCGAAATTGTATTTGTTGCCACATCAGTTGGTGACTATAAAGTCATGGCAGAAGACATGCAAGAATTAAAAAGATACATTAAACAGTTAGGTGAGGTAGTAATCTACTATCGAAATGTTACCATGCCAAATGGTGACAAAGGCATGGGAGTTGGCATAAAAACTCCAGAAAATGTAGCCGATATAAGGGGCTAAAACTTAAAATTATTACAAATAGTTGTTTACATAGCAACTGGTTTGTGGTATAATATACATACATTATGAACAATACAACCAATATAAATGTCACTAAACGTGACGGCACAATTCAAAAATTCGACCTAGATAAAGTACATAAAGTACTTGAATGGGCAGTAGAAGGTATCAGTGGGGTATCAATGTCTGAAGTAGAGTTAAAATCAAACATTCAACTTTACGATAAAATCCCAGCTTACAGTATACACGAATTATTAATTAAATCAGCATCAGAGCTCATATCTGAACACACCCCAAACTATCAGTTTGTTGCAGCGCGTCTTATATCTTATAAACTAAGAAAAGAAGCCTATGGCGAATTCGATGTTCCACCACTTAATCAAATCATTAAGAAGAATGTGGCACGAGGTGTATATGATGAGGAAATACTAGAAAAATATACCGAAGATGAAATATTAGAATTAAATGCATATATCAAACATGAGAGAGATGATTCATTTACATATGCAGGTATGGAACAATTCAGAGGAAAATATTTAGTTCAAGATAGAAGAACAAAAGAAATATACGAAACTCCACAAATATTGTATATACTAATTGCAATGACTTTATTTGCAAATTACAAAGAAAATAGATTAAAATATGTAAAGGATTACTATGATGCGATTTCTCAATTTTATATTTCACTACCCACGCCTATTATGGCAGGAGTTAGAACGCCGACGCGTCAGTTTTCTAGTTGTGTACTTATCGAGTCTGGTGACAGCCTCGACAGTATTAATGCTACTGCTACTTCAATCGTTAAATACATAAGTAAAAAAGCAGGTATTGGTATCGGTGCCGGTTCAATCAGAGCATTAGGTTCTAAGATTGGAGATGGTTCAGTGGTCCATACAGGTTTAATACCATTTTTAAAATATTTCCAATCAGCTGTGAAATCCTGCTCTCAAGGAGGTGTAAGAGGAGGAGCCGCGACTGTTTATCTACCAGTCTGGCACTATGAATTTGAAGACCTTGTTGTATTAAAAAACAATAAAGGTGTTGAAGAAACAAGAGTCAGACACATGGATTATTGTTTTCAGTTTAACAAATTAATGTACGAAAGGTTATTACAAGGTGGTAATATTACCTTCTTTGACCCAAACGATGTACCAGGTTTATATGAATCATTCTTTGACGACCAGGAAAAATTTAAAGAGTTATACGAGAAATACGAAAGGAAAACATCTATTAGGAAGAAAACACTACCAGCTCTTGAAGTGTTCCAAATGTTCTTAACTGAACGAAAGGACACAGGTAGAATATATGTAATGAATGTTGACCATGCAAATGAGCATGGGGCATTTAATCCTAGAAGAGCACCAATTAGAATGAGCAACCTTTGTTGTGAAATCGACTTACCAACAACACCATTAAACAGCCATGATGATACAGATGGAGAAATTTCTCTATGCACATTATCGGCAATTAACTGGGGATTAATAAATGAAACATCTGAATTTGAAAAATATTGTGACCTTACTGTTCGTGCTCTTGATGAGCTTCTTGACTATCAAGGGTACCCAATACCAGCAGCAGAACAGGGCACTTTATCTAGACGGCCCCTTGGAGTGGGAATCATCAACCTTGCGTATTTCTTAGCTAAAAGAGGACTTAAATATGATGAATCTGCCTTTGATGTCATTGATGAATACGCAGAAGCATGGTCATATTATTTAATAAAAAGTTCAGCAAATTTGGCTATTGAGAAAGGAAAAGTGATATATAATAATGATACGAAATATTCACAGGGAATAGTTCCTATCGATACTTATAAAAAAGAGGCTATAGATAAATTAACGAAGCATAGAGAACGATGCGATTGGAAGGGGTTAAGAGAACAACTCAAGGAAAATGGAATTCGTAACTCTACACTTATGGCATTAATGCCTGCTGAAACGAGCGCTCAGATAAGTAACAGTACGAATGGTATCGAACCACCAAGAGCATTGGTATCGTACAAACAGAGTAAAGATGGAGTGATGGCACAGGTCGTACCTGGTTATCACCATCTAAAAAATAAATATGATTTACTGTGGGACCAAAAGTCTCCACAAGGTTATCTTGCGATATGTGGTATATTACAGAAATATATCGACCAAGGTATATCAGTTAATACATCATATAATCCAGAACATTACGAGGACCATAAGGTTCCTATGTCTGCGATGCTCTCTGACCTTGTTACAGCTTATAAGTATGGTTTAAAACAACTATATTATTTTAATACTCACGATGGTGCAGGAGAAATAAAGGAAGAGGATAACCATCCGTATTATACCGGAACAGAACAAATAATAGATGATGATGATTGTGATTCATGCAAGATTTAAAAGATAAAATAAATAAAAGAATGGACATCCTTCAGGATTGGATGGAACAGGATTATCACTTAAAGCGACCGAAGGTTGTTTATGACCATACACTTACAATATCCAAGTTTTGGTCAGTATTAAACGAAGAGGATAGAGAATATATACAATGTGCACAAGATGCAATAGAAACAAAATCAACAATTTCATGGAAACCAAATGTCAGTACTGAAGAAAAATAAAAAATCACACTTAGAAAAAAATATGTTCTTTGATGAACCTGTTGATGTCGCTAGATATGACCAATTAAAATATCCACAATTGGATAAGATTACAGAAAAACAATTAGGCTTTTTTTGGAGACCAGAAGAAGTAGATGTATCAAAAGATAAAAAGGATTTCCATGAGCTTACGACGCACGAACAACACATATTTACATCGAACCTCAAACGTCAAATTTTATTGGACTCTGTTCAAGGCCGGGCCCCAAACCTTGCTTTCCTTCCTATATGTTCGTTACCCGAGCTTGAAAACTGGATCGAAACCTGGTCCTTTTTTGAAACTATTCATAGCCGTTCTTATACTCATATTATTAGGAACATATATTCGAACCCCGATGTAGTGTTCGATACCATGCTTGATGTAAAAGAAATAGCTGAGTGTGGCAAAGAGATTGGACTCTATTATGATGATTTAATACAAAATAATAATTATGCTACAAATAAAAGAGAACACAAAAGGTCCTTATATATGTGTTTAATGAGTGCAAATGCATTAGAAGGAATTAGATTTTATGTTTCATTTGCGTGTTCATGGGCATTTGCAGAGTTAAAAAAGATGGAAGGTAATGCAAAAATTATTAAGTTTATTGCACGAGATGAAAATACTCACTTGGCCGCCACAACAGTAATAATTAAAAGATTATTGGAAGAAGATTCACAAATGGCCAAAATCGCAAAAGAAGAAACTGAAGAGGCCACAAACCTATTCATAAAAGTTATCGAACAAGAGAAAGCTTGGGCTTCTTATCTATTTAAAGATGGTTCAATGATTGGTTTAAATGAAACCATATTAAAACAATATATAGAATGGATTGGAAGTAAAAGAATGAGAGCAGTAGGATTAATAAGTCCATATACTGTACCTCAAATGAATCCATTACCATGGACAGAAAAATGGATTGGTGGAGGTAATGTACAAGTTGCTCCACAAGAAACTGAAATCACATCTTATGTGACTGGTGGAGTAAAACAAGATGTTGACGACAACACATTATCAGGTCTAAGTCTGTAATGTATATACCTTGGTTCACAAAACCTGAAACTGAAAAAAAGGTATTACAAGCAGTTAACCTTGCTCCAAGTGAAGACCTTGTAGAAAAATTAACAGAAATACACCCAATGAAACAAATATTTTGGGCATCAATAATTCAAGTATGTGTATTTGGATTTATGCTACTTTCATTTTGGGCAATAAATGTAGGATTAAAAAACTTATGAAAGGATATATATTAACGATTTTTTTAGCAATGACAGCAACAATTGCTTTTGCATATAATACATTAGAATACAAAGGACAACCTAATAATACTAGTTGTTACGGACAGTGTTATATTGATTATGTAGCATTAAATGGTACTGCACCAGAAATAGAAGAAAGGAAAAAAGCATTGGCCGCCGAAGATGAATTTAGTTCCATTAAGGGATTATGGGCTGGATGCGCAGCATGTCACGGAACAGAAGGACAAGGTAATGGCCCTTTCCCTAAACTTGCAGGACAGAGTTCAGATTATATAACTGATAGATTATATACATATAAAAATAGAGGACAAGTTGGTCCTATGAGTTCAACAATGTGGGCTCAAGCAGGTATGTTATCAGATAGTGATATCACAACAATCGGTAAATTCATAGAGGAGACAATGAAATGATAGAGATTTGGGGTAAGGAACAATGTCCATATTGCGATATGGCAAAAGCTTTATGCGAACAACAGAAAATGGATTATCAATATAAACTATTAGGCTTTGATTTTACAAGAGAAGAGTTAATGGAAAAATTTCCAGGTGCTAGAACATTCCCACAAATCATTGTCGATGGTAATAAAATTGGTGGATATACAGAGTTAAAAGAATTAACTAATTTAGAGTTATGATTTTAGACTGTCAATATTGTTACACCAGAATTATAATAAAACCAGCTGACGATGAACCAGTAGTAATTAATTTCTGTCCTCATTGTGGAGAACCTACAGAAGAGGGATTAAAAGAATTAGATTTTAATGAGTAATTGGATATACCAAGGTAGAATTTATAATCCACCCGAGGATTTTACAAGAGAAGATTTACAGGGGTTTGTTTACTGTATTACAAATAGAGCTACAGCACGCCAATATATCGGTAAAAAATTCTTTTGGTCAAAGAAAACACTACAAAAAACAAAAACACGTAAACGCAGAAAAATAACCTATGTGGAATCTAATTGGAAAGATTACTTTGGTTCCAATAAACACTTAATGGAAGAAGTATCTGCACAAGGCCCAGAAATGTACCATAGAGAAATTCTACATCTTTGTAAAACCAAAGGGGAATGTGCATATATGGAAACAAAGGAACAATTCGATAGAGAAGTGTTATTGTCCGACAAATATTATAACGGAATAATCAATTGTAGAATAGGTTCAAATAGTGTTAAAAACATGTTTACAGATGATTAAAAGTATGGTATAATAGTATCTATTATGGCGAAAATATTAAAGTTCCCAACAGGGGAAGAAATTAAACAAAAGGCTCACGCACAAAAGATAAAAGATAACCATGATTTGGTTAACGACGCCTCTGATGAATGTGTGGCCTCTGCACAATTTATACTCGAAATTATAGAGGAATTTATACTTACTGGAGAGGTATCAAATAATTTTATTGATATGCAATTCCGGGATGAGACCTTTCAGGAATCAAGAGATATGTTCGTTATCGTAAACATGCTTAATGCTATGTTTCATCGTTATTATGGAATACCACATACTCTACATAGAGATTTTGATAGGCTATATGCAACGATTAAAGTAATGGATAAAACAAATTCTAAAGCAAGAAATGAATTGGAAGAAAAATATGATGTTTGGTTAAACCCAGACGATGGAGAAGATGATGATACTACTTGATTATAGTCAAATCGCACTATCAAATATAATAGTGCAAAAATTAAATGATGAACAAATGATAAGACACATGATACTTAACAGTATTCGTATGTATAATAAGCGTTATAGAGACGAATATGGCCAGATGGTTATATGTGCAGATGGAATGAATACCTGGAGAAAACAATATTTTCCAGAGTATAAAGCACATCGTAAGAAAGCAAGAGATAATTCAGAAATGGATTGGACAGAAATATTCAGAATATTACACTTGGTTCGCGATGAAATAAAAGAAAACCTACCATATAAAGTGTTACACATGGACGGCTGTGAGGCCGATGATATCATTGGTACACTCGCAATGCAGACACAAGAGTTTGGTATGCATGAACCGGTTATGATTGTATCATCAGATAAGGACTTTATTCAATTACAAAAATTTAAGAATGTAAAACAATTCAGCCCAATACAAAAGAAGGCTGTAACAAATGAAAACCCAAGAACATATTTATGGAATCATATATTAAGAGGAGACAGTGGCGATGGAGTGCCTAATGTATTATCCAATGACGATACATTTATCTCTGAATCAAAACAAACACCTTTAAGGCAAACCAGAATAGATGATTGGATTCATAATGCAGAAAGATTAAGAGAAGTAATGCCAGAGGAGATATTCAGAAACTATCAGCGTAATAAAAAGCTTATTGATTTGGCTGAAATCCCAGAAGAGGTACAACAAAGCATTATAAATACTTTTAATGGTCAAAAACCACCAATGAAAATGAAGGTTTTAAATTATCTTATTAAAAAAAGATGTACTAATTTGATTGAAGTCGCGGAGGAATTTTACAATGGCTAAAAAATTAATATCAGATGTCCTAACAGAGGCGTCTAAAATAACTAAAAAAGCAGATAGGGTTACTTATCTACAAAAAAACTCATCACCAGCATTAAGAGATGTATTAAGAATTGCATTTGATGATGATGTTGTATCACTATTACCTACAGGAGCTCCTAGTTACGAGAAGGACGATGCACCTGCTGGGCATGAATTTTTAAACTTACATAGAGGTCATAGAAGATTTAAATACTTTTTTAAAGGACCTGTGGCAAATGAAACGCCAGCACTACGAAGAGAAGGAATGTTCTTATCTTTTATTGAATCATTAAATGGTGTAGAAGCTGAAATGGTTATCGCAGCTAAGGATAAAAAATTAAAAATTAAAGGTATTACCAAAGCTTTGGTAAAAGAAGCCTTTCCAAATCTAATAGTTAAATAGGAGAAGCTTATAAGATAAAACCCTTTGTTATGTTAATCAATAAACAATTTTTTAGGAGAACGGATATGGAATTAACAACAAGAGAAGATAGAATATATCTAAGCGATAAAGCAAGAAAACGTAGAAAATCTCTCAAACAACTTAGGGAACTTAGGCAACATAGATTTTATGCCAAACAAAAACGCAAACGAAACAAAATTTGACCCGAAGGAATTAGCTAATTCCAAAAGGATATATAAATCAGCTACCCCAAAACAGGATTTGTCCTGGTATATAAAGTGGGCAGCATCGACCGTGCTCTTGACGGGAATGTCAATACGAGGCATTGACGGACTACAAGCATGGGATTTGATTTTATCAATCTTTGGTGTTAGTGGTTGGTTATGGGTTGGTCTACTATGGAAAGACAGAGCTCTAATATTATTAAATGGTATTGGACTGGCATTACTATTAAGAACTTTCGCACAAACTCTTACATCTTTTTAAATTATTTTCATCTAGCGTGTTTACATTAACACCTAGTTGTGGTATAATACCATATATTGATAAGGATTATATTATGATACAAATACTAAGAGAAATAACAGATTGGGGCGACCAGCAAATATCCAATGGCGATTACTATGTCAACAGCTCTGGATACTTAATTGGTTATATGCCACAAGGAAAAGCTTACAAAGAGTTTAAAACACCAATAAAACAATTCTCCAAATCAAGGA
>Ga0315321_10001203_pt1 | contig 19793 bp, 16 predicted proteins | sample M180m21515metaG_FD_203464 | JGI IMG/M metagenome (GOLD analysis project Ga0315321, IMG submission 203464) | Ammonia-oxidizing marine archaeal communities from Monterey Bay, California, United States - M1 80m 21515 | ecosystem: Environmental > Aquatic > Marine > Intertidal zone | place: USA...
TGAAGAGATCATTTGATTCAGTTGGTTCATGGCACGTCAAGGGATTATTCCTTGGTATGATGCACTTCCAAGACAAATACAATGAAGATTTAGAAAGATTACAAAGATGTGATATTCACTATGTTACCCCAGACCTTAGAATCGTTCCATTTTGTGCATTTAATGTAATTCCTGAATGGTACAGAGATAGAATCCAAAAGAAATATTCTATCACTGTAGAGGAATGGGAAGAACGTGAAGGTGTAAAACTTGAAGATGGTCTATACAGAGGTCTTATGAGACGTGGTGCAGGCGATGAACTTGCTGCTGGCTGTGCAAAGAGTCAGATGTTCCATGATGCATCTCAAGCAACAATGTAGTTGAATTTTCATTCAAAAGAGTAATAACAGTTTAAGCTATAATTTTTGTGTTGAATTCAGAAACTATTTTATTTCAAAATAATAATTTCTGTTTTAAACTCAATCACTTGGTAATAGTTGGAGTTCTGGTTTTAGCTTTTTCAACTTCTTTTCTAATAAGATCTCAAGGAGCAGAATATGGAAATGAATTAAATGAATTTGATCCATTTTTCAATTTTCGTGCTACTGAGTATATTGTTGAAAACGGTTTATCAGAATATTTTGAATGGCATGATGACAAAAGTTGGTATCCTTATGGACGTGATGTTTCAGCTACATCTCAAATTTTGCTTCACATTACAACAGCTTTATCTTATGAATTGTTTGGAGGTAATTCATCACTATATGATTTTACAATTATTTTTCCAGTAGTAATTGGTTCTTTGACAGTGATTGTGATTTTTGCATTAGTTAGATTGTTTGCAGGAACTACTGCAGGCCTGATTGCTTCTCTACTCTTTGCAATTTCTTTACCCGTAATTGTTAGAGGTACGATTGGATGGTTTAAATCTGAACCTTTAGGAATTTTTTACGCCCTTTTGGGATTATACTTATTTTTGAGTGCAATTAATTCTAAAAATTCCAAAATTGTAATTTCAAAAATTATACTTGGAGGAATAGTAATGAGTTTTGGACTATCTTCATGGGGTGGAAATCAATTTTTCATAATGCCTATTGGATTATTTATTTTGGCATTACCTTTTTTCAGAAAAGATCATAAATTTCTATTGTGGACTGTTCCATTATTTGTAACAATTTTTATTTTAACTTCAAGCATGTTTGAAAGACCTGGATTAAGTTTTGCGTATGGGTTGGGTGGAATTTCATTAATTATTCCAACAATATTTTTAGTAATTTGTACATTTGTTCAAAAAATAAGTAAGGATAAAAATAAAATAAGAAATAGTGTATTTCTATTATTTTCTATTATACTCATAGGTTCATTTGCAGTAATAGTTGGTAGTGAATCCGATATCTTACCAATTCCTAGTTTTCGATATCTTAACACAATTAATCCATTCATGACAACTGAAGATGCTTTAGTTGATTCAGTTGCAGAACATGCAACCACATCAACAGAATTATCTTTTATTTTTAATTCAATCTTTATGATTTTCGCTGGAATTGGTATTTGGATAATTTTATCAAAAAAAGAAACAAAAAATAAAATCTTTATGGAAAATGATATGAAAGTATTTGTTTTAATTCTGGGACTTGTCGGAATTTACATCAGTTCTGCATTTGTACGATTAGAAATATTTGCTTCAATTTCATTAATTATTTTGGCATCGATTGGATTATCTGTATTAGGCAAAGAAATTTTTAACATAAATAATTCAAGTAAAAAAACATCTTTACTAAAAATTTCATTTGTGATAATAATTTTAGCTCTTTTCATAACTCCCTTAACATATCCAGAAGTAAATTGGATAAGTGCAGCAGATCTTCCGCCAACTATTTTAAATGGTGCTACAAATTTCACACCTACTGATGATTGGTTAGATTCTCTAGAGTGGATGAAACTCAATACTCCAGAAAATTCAATTGTTGTATCCTGGTGGGATTATGGATATTGGATTCAAACTATGGGTGAGAGGACCACATTTATCGATAATGCAACATTGATTGATTGGAGAATAAAACAAATTGCAAATATTTTTCTTAGCACTCCTGACACTGCTTGGAATGAATTAAATAAAATTGACGCAGATTATGTTATGATTTTCGTTTCTGGTGTAAAACTTAATGCAACATATGAAAATAATCAAATTTATTCATTAAATGGAGGAGGAGATGAATCCAAAACTGTTTGGTTTACTCGCATAGCTGGATTACCTGAAGATAAATATTTTGAAAATGATGGTTGGACTGAAAATAATTATTTTTGGAATGAAACATTGTTAGGAAAAATGATTCCTTTTACTGTAAAAACATATTATAATGACGAAATTAAACAAGAATCTCAATCATATCTTCCTGGATTTACAGCACTTAGTATTAAAGAAATAAAATATGATTATGACAGTGATGGTCCATTAAAACTACTTTATGCATCTCCTAGTTTCTTTGATGAATCATTACCATTTGTAAACGGTGTATTTATTTATGAAATCAATAAAAATTATACTACATTTGAAAATCCATAAACAATTTGATTATTTTTAATAATATAACTAAAGGTTTTTGAAGAAAGTTTGGTATTAATTTTCATGAAAAATAATTTAAACCATGTTCAAACAATTGTTTTTCTTCATATTTTAGATATTTTAAAAAATGATAAAAATAAAAATGCACGTAAAAAAATTTATGAATTATACATTGATAAAAAATTTAAAAAATATTTTTTATTAGATCAAAAAACTAAATCTTTAATTGAACAATTGAATGGTGATTTTGATGAAATTAGTTTTTTAACTGAACAATTTGATTTACATGATTTATTATTTCAATTATACTCAGATACAATTAGAAGAGTTTGGATAATTTTAGAAAGTAGTATAGAAAGAGAAAAAAATGAACGTAAAAAAAATGATCCTGCAGGAATTCAATTTGGCAATCACTTTAGAGAATTAGCTCTTAAAGCAAAAAAATATAGAGAAAAAAATAATTTACAAGAACCTGGATTTACTGATCTAAGGAAATTTTAAATTAATAATTTTTAAAAAGTCAAATATTTACGTTTTTTATGAAATATTAAATCGTAAACTTTTAACATAAATGATGAATTTTAATTTTCATGAGGATTTTACTGATTTCACCAACAATTTCTGGAATAGGTGGAATTGCTCAACATGTTCAAGGACTAAAAAATTTTTTAGAAAATGAAGATAATGAAGTTGAAGTTATTTCATCAGAAAATACTTTTACAATTCCAATTAAAAAATTAAAAAATCCTAGTTTTATGGTTTCGTCATTTTTAAAAACTAAATTTAAAAAAAATTTTGATATTGTTCATGTACAAAATCCAATATCTGCTCTAGCTATGAAAAATGTATCTGGAAAAAAAATTCTTTCTTTACAAGGTGATTACTCTAAACAAATTTCATTATTACATGGAAATACTATGGGCAAATTATCTGCTAAACTGGAAAAAAATGCATTTGAATGGGCTGATGTAATTACAGTTCCCTCTAAACGAATGTATGAAGAATTTTTAAAAAAAGGCTACAAGGTTTTTTATGTTCCTAATGCAATTGACATTTCATCTTTTTCACATGATGAGGACAGAAGATACGAAAAACAAATTATCTATGCTGGTAGATTGTCTGAAGAAAAGGGAATCTTGGATTTATTAGAAATATCTGGAAAAATCCCAAAAGACATTGATCTAATTATTGTTGGTTCTGGTCCAGAAGAATCAAAAGTTAAAGAAACTGTAAAAAAATTCCCAAATATTCACTTTTTAGGATATCAATCTAAAGAAAATACAATTAAATTAATTCGTGGTTCTGATATTCTAATTCAACCATCTCTAATGGAAGGTGGAACAAGTTCTACTCTTCTTGAGGCAATGGCATGCAAAACTCCTATAATTGCTACATCAGTTGATGGCAATAAAGAAACAATAATTCAAATGAAAACTGCCTATGTTGTTAGGCCAAGATGCCCACTAGAAATTCTTGATGCTTTATTGGATTTATTTGATAATGCCGAAAAGCGAAAAAACCTTTCAGAAAATGCATATGAACTAGTATCCAATTATGATTGGAAAAATGTAGGTCAAAAATATTTGGATGCCTATAATCTAGATTAAGTATTTTTTCCAATATACTATGTTTTTATATTAAATTTAAAATTTAAAAGATGATTAATTTGAAAGTAAGTTTTGTAAGAGCTAGATATCCAAGTGTATGGGAGCCTACAAATTTAATGTATGTTTCAGCATTTATCAAAGATCGATACAAAGGTAATCTTGATGTACAAATTTTAGATGGTTTTTTTGATTCTGATGAACAAATTCTAAATAAAATTAGTGGTTCTGATTATGTTGGTTTTAGTGGAACAACACCTCAAGTTCCTCATATTCAAAAATTAAGTAAATTAGTAAAAAAAGAATATCCAACTATGAAAACTGTTGCTGGTGGATATGGCCCTTCTTTACAACCATTCCAATTTTTGAATGATCCTACAATTGATCATCTTATTGTTGGTGAAGGGGAACAATCAATGTTAGATATTCTTAATGGTGTTGCAACTGAAAAATTAGTTAGTACTCAACCTATAATGGATGTTGATACAATTCCAAACCCTGATAGAGATTCAATTGATTTGAATAGATATATCTCAATAGCTGAAAAGGATGAAGGTAGAAGAGTCACTTCAATAATGACTGAACGAGGATGTGCATTTGGATGTACATTTTGTGCAGAAGGTCAATTTGGAACCATTTGGAGAAAAGCAGGAGTTAAAGATGAAAATTTTGAATATGACAGATCAGTTCGATTAAGGTGTAGAAGTGCTAAATTGATTGTAGAGGAAATGATTGAAGTTAGGGATAGATTCAATATTACATTTTTTAAAATGAATGATGCTGAAACAAATCCGTCAAAAGCACATTTTATGAATCTCTGCAAGGAAATGATCAAACAAGAAGTAAACGTCCCTTGGGGATGTAATATGAGATGCGATAAAGTAACTGATGAAATGTGTGATTTAGCAGTAAAAGCTAATTGTCAGGAGTTTTGGATGGGTTTAGAATCTGGTTCACCTGAGATCCATCGCGATATTAACAAGGGAACTACAGTTGAAATGATAAAAAATGCATTTGATGTTTCTAAAAAATATGGAATTAAAAGAAGAACTTATGCACTGCTTGGAACCCCATTAGAAAGTTATGAAACAATCAAACAAACTGAAGAATTAATTGATTATGTTGATCCTGAAATTATCGGTTTTTCTATTTTGGCACCATATCCTGGAACCGCCTATTGGAAACCAGAATATGATAAATTAGATTGGTCTCAAATTGATGAATTTTCCAACACTACTTGGAGTTCTAGTAAATTAACCAATCAAGAATTACGAACTGAACAATCTAGATTAATTGAAAAATACTCAAATAAACTTGCACCAATAATTAGGAAAAAACAAAAGTTGGGAATAGGGGGCTCCCAAACTCTTGATTCAATCATGGGTGCAATGTAATTAAGACAACACTTGTGAGAAGGATTAAAAAATTTAAACATGATTGAAAGATTTGGAAAAAATGAAATTGACGCAGTGGTTAAATCCATCAATAAATCGTCATTACTTTCTGGATATACGAATAAATTTCTTGGTGGGGAGATTTTACAAAAATTTGAAAAAGAATTTGCAAAATTTCATAATTGTAAGTATGGAATTTCAGTTAATTCTGGAACTAGCGCATTATTTGTAGCTCAATTAGCAGCTGGAATTAAAAAAAATACTAGAGTTTCTATCCCTTCAATTACTTTTACTGCAACCACTTCACAAGTAATTGCAACTGGTGGTATTCCAAATTTTGTTGATATTGATCCTAATTCTTATTGTATGGATTTTAATTTTAAAAATAAAACAAAATATGCAATTCCTGTACATTTGTTAGGACATCCGTGTGATTTTGATATGATAAAACAAATGAAAGATAATGGAATGTTTGTCATCGAAGATTGTGCACAAGCAATGGGTGCTAAATTTAAAAATAAATCTGTAGGAAGTATCGGGGATTGTGGAATTTTTAGTTTTCAAGAAACAAAACATATTACAACTCTAGGTGAAGGTGGAATGATTATTACTAATAACGAAGAATTTGCAAAAAAATGTCAAAAAATTAGAAACCATGGAGAATATTACAAAGATGACAAAGCAGTGGGGTTTAATTTTAGATTAACTGATGCACAAGCAGCATTTGGATTAGCTCAGCTAAAACGATTACCTAACATTTTGAAAACTTTTAGAAAAAATGCAAAATACATAATGAAAAACTTACCTGAAATAATTTCACCACCTGTTGTTCCTAAAAACATAGATCATTCTTTTCTTATTTTAGGATGTAATTATGATAATAAAAAAGCACAGATAACTAAAGATAAATTTTTAGACAAATTGACAAAGAATCGAAAAAAATTTTTACTAACTGAGGAAGTATCTGATATCAAAGGGATAAATTTTAGACCTGGTAAAATTATTAGCTCTGGTTACAAAACAGTTCAGTATGATATACCATTTTATAGAAAATTTCGTCCCAAGAAAAAATCAGTCAATGCTGAGAATTTTTTGAAAACTAGTTTTTTCTTAGATATTCATAGATGGAGAACACAAGCTGAAATTGATGAAGAATTGAGAATCTTAGATAAAACTAGTCAACAAATTAGGTAATTAATTTATTAAAATGATAAACTGAAGATTTATGATGTCAATTTTAACAAAAAAATCAGTTCTAGTAACAGGAGGAACTGGTTCAATTGGAACAGCTTTAGTAAAAAAGGCGATTAAAGATAAAGCAAAATTAATCCGAGTTTTTAGTAATGATGAAAATGGATTATATGAAATGGAATCTCAATATGCAAATAATAAAAATATTGAATATGTGATAGGTGATATTCAAAACGCAGAAATTGTATCTGAAATTGTAAAAGGAATTGATATCGTTTTTCATGCAGCAGCTTTAAAACATGTGGATAGATGTGAACTAAACCCACTTGAAACCATTAACGTAAATATTATTGGAACAAAAAATATCACTAAAGCTGCAAAAAAAGAAAAAATTCAACGAATGATATTCATTAGTACTGATAAAGCAGTAAATCCAATTGGTGTTATGGGTGCTACAAAACTACTTGGTGAAAAATTAGTTTCTGCTGAAACAACAGATAAATCTAATACTATTTTTGCTTCTGTTAGATTTGGTAATGTGTTCCAAACTAGAGGTTCAATTTTACCTAGAATTGAGAAACAAATTTCTAACGGTGGACCTATCACTTTAACAAATCCTGAAATGAAACGATTTTTTATGACAAAGGACGACGCAATTAATTTAATCATATCTGCTACTACTGTTGCAAAAGGGGGAGAAACATTTGTACTAAAAATGCCTTTAATTAAATTAAATGAACTTTTTGACGCAATGAAAGATATTTTGTCACCAAAATATGGTTACACACCATCACAAATTAAAACTAAAATAACTGGAATCAGACCTGGAGAAAAATTAATTGAATATTTGCTAAATGAGTTTGAATTAGAACATGTTTTTGAAACCAAAGATTTTTTCATAATTCCTTCATTAAATATGCCTAGTAAATCATATCCCAATGCAAAAAAACTAAAAAATCCACATTCATATTTTAGAGAAATAAAAACAATTTCTAAAAATGATATACTGAAAAAACTTAATTTGATATATAATAATTAATTATTTTTCAAAATTAATTTTAAAAATTTTCACTTCATATCTAAAATCCTCTATTGATGAATCAAATTCTTTTTCAAGATATGGGTAATTCTTTTCATTAATAAAAATATCATATAATATGGATTCTTGATCATTTTCAACAACTATGTGTGTTAAATTTTCTTTATTAGAAAAAATAAAATTTTCTATATTTTGATATTCAAAAATTGAAATAATTGAAACTTTTTGAGGAACTACAGATCTAACTGATTCATTATTTAATCTATCTAACTCATAAAATTTTTTAAATTCATTAAAATTATCAGGGTAATTTTGAGGTTCTAAATATTGACTAGTACTAAAATCATTAATTACTTTTGGTGTTTTAGAAATGATTTCTGAGATAAAAATTTGTTCTTCAAAATTATTTTCTATTTTTAATCCACAATATACTCCTGATGAAATTATTATGAAAGAAATTACTACACTGAGAATAATTTTTTGATTAAATTTATTGCCTATTTTTTCAATCGTTAATATTGACAAAATCACAAAAAGAGGGTATAGGAAGAAAAAATACCTTCCATCTTGAATTGAAATTGCATATGCATAAAATGGGGGTAATGACATGAAAATTAAAGATACAAAAATTACCTTTATTTTATAATTCCAATTTTTAAATATTAACAAAAATCCAATTGGTAAGAATGGTAAGAAGATTGGAATTAAATTCCATCCCAAGTATTTTGGAAAATTTTCTATTCCATTAAAAATAAAATCTAATCCTGTAATGTTACCCTCATTTTTTGAATCTATGGAATGAGCTTCAATGGTATTAATTGCACGACCAAATGCCATATCACTTTCATAAATCTCAAATTGTATAACTGCCATTGGTAAAAATATAATTGAAAAAATTACTCCTGAAATAATTATATCTAAAATTTTATTTTTATTTTTATTTTTATTTAAAATAGTCATTAATAAAAGCGGAATTAAAATAAAAATTCCTTCTCCTCTAATAATTGTACAAAATCCAACTATGACAAATGAAATATATTTTATTATTTTATTTTCATTAAAATATAATAAAAAACTAATTACAATTAAAAGAATGTATAATGAATCACTAATTCCTAATAAAGAATTTTGAATTAAATGTGGTTCAATTCCAATAATTAATGCACCAAGTAAACTATATGGTTTATTAAAAAATTTTTTGCATAATAAATACATAGGCAGAATTGTAAATGATGATATTGAAATCGTTAAAATTTTTTGTAAATTCATATAATCTATAATATTTTGAGATTCAAAATTTGAAAAAAACACGGAAAGAAAAATTCCCCATCCTGGATTTGCTAATGAATAATTAATTGGTAATTGATTACTATTTTTGATATCTAATGCATAAAAAAAGTAATTTAGTGCATCATGAGTAATAGGTATTTCAAAATTTAAAAAATAAATTCTTGTAATTAATGAAGCAATTACAATAATACATAAAAAAAATAATATTACTTTGGTAGGAATAACTTTTTTCATTAAATTATTATCTTGTTCATTAAATTTTTTTGACATTATTTGACCTCTTTTCTATTTTTCTTTAGAGCAAAATTTACATTCATTTTATTTTTACCTTCATACTTCTATTCGAAATAATATAAAATATTGCTTGGATTGTCTCTGCTAGTACTAAGGAAATTGCAATTCCCATTATGCCTGCAATTTCTCCAAATAATACTATTGTTGGAATTTGGACTAAAAGAAAAATTATTGCGCCTATAATTACTAATTTACTTTTTTCCATTCCCAAAAATTTTGACATTAATGTTAAACTGATAGTTTTTGGAATAATTGCTAGAATCATGATTTGAATAATTTCAGTTGTTCCACTGTAATCTGGAAATAATAGATCAATTATAGTTGGTCCAACAAATATTCCAATTAAGGCAATTAATGTGGAAAAAATAACAATGTATTTTTTTATTTCATCATTATTTTCTCCACTTGAATCTCTGGGTAAAGTGTATTGCATAATTATATTCGGTATTATTGCTGCAATTACTAAAAATTGCATTCCTAGATGGTAATTTCCTAGTAAACTTAAACCAAACAATGGACCAATGATTAATTTGTCTGTATTTCCACTAAATGCTTTTACTAAATCAGTTCCATAACTATTTAACATAAAACCTAATCTTGGTTTCATTACTGAAAATTGTATTCCATTCATTTTAATTTCCCTGAAAATGATTGGAGTAAAAATTAGAAAAGATAATGCATAACCAAGAATTACTCCGTTATTTTCATAAATATAATATAATGAAATAACTAATACAACCATTATGATTTTTTGTAAAATTAAAAGTACTGCATATTTTTTAAATTGCTTTAAACCCATTAATGTTGCTGTACCTAAATTAAATACAACATAAAGTAATACATATCCTGATAATGCTGGATTGTCTAATGCTAAATAAATTGCAAATGCTGCAGTAGCACTACCAATAATTGTAACAATAAAAGTTGCAGGCAGAATATTTATTTTTTTTGCAGTGTATACAATTGTAGTATAACCAGAACCTATGGATGCAACAGTTGACGCAATTCCTGCAATTGCTAGTAAATAACTTAATTCACCATAACCCTCAGTTCCAATTAATGCAGCTAAATAAAACCAAAATACGCCTGAAATTCCACTACTTGTAATATTTCCAATTCCTAGTGAGCTTAAATCCTTTAATCCTTTGAAGTTTTTAATTTTATTCCCAAATGATGTCATTATAATTCCCTATTACCTACATTATAATCGTCAAAAACTTGTTGATATGTTTCGATCATTTGATTAATCATATGATCCCAGTCATTATTTGTTGCAAAATTTTTTGCGTTTTTAGAAAAATGTTCTTTATTTTCAAAAATTTCTTCAATATTTAGACACAATTCTGATGAGTTGTCATAAGAGAAAATCTTTCCAGCATTAGATTTTTCTATTAATTCTTTATGTGCTGGATGTTCTGACAACACTACAGGTAATCCTGATGCCATAGCTTCTAGAGGTGATAGTGAAAATGTTTCAAATCTACTTGCTGAAACATAAATATCCGAAGAAGATAGTCTTAAAGAAATATTTTCTCTACTTTGTTTGCCTACCATTTCCACAAATTTTTGTAGTTTCTTTTCAATGATGATTTCATTCAACTTTGAAAATTCAATGCCTTCACCGATTATTTGTAGATGAACTTTTGGATATTTGACTGCTAATTTTGGAATGGCAGAAATCAATTCATCAATTTTTTTATACTTACGTAAACCTCCAACAAAAACTAATTGTGGATTTCCTTTTTTAAACACATTTGAATCATTACCAGTAAAAAAATTATAATCTACGCCATTAAAAATTACTTTTGGTGTTGGAATTTTTTTACTCATTTTTTTGATTTGATTTAATGCCGTATTTGAAACGGGAATAATTTTTTCAATTTTTTTATAAAATAATTTCATTGAAATTTTAAAATTTAATCGTTGAATAAAATTTGAAGAACCATGATAGTGTAAAATAACTGGTAAATTAATTTTTTTAAAAAGAAAAAAGTATGTCATTTTTGGCTGATGCAAGTGAACAACATCAAAGTCAAGATTTTCTTTTTTTAAAAAAATAATTTTTTTATTTAAAATAATTTTTTTTATATTTTTTGGAGGTTCTTCTTTAAATGCAAAAGCTCCTATTCCAACTTTATATCCCATTTTTTGAAGACGAACAGATGTCTCTTTAATTACGGTAGTATGACCAAAAGATGTAGGATATTCATCAACTACAATTAATATTGATTTAATTTTCATCATTTCTTCCTATTTACTCATAAATTTTATGATTTAAGAAATCCTATTGAATTATCTTTTTCAATGATTTTTTCCACTTTTTTTGCAGCATCAACACAAGTAGGAATTTTTCCAGAAAACACAGAGATAATTTTCTCGTTTATTTCTCTAACCATAGTTGGTCTTTCATCTGTTTTGTCCACATTAGATAATACTGCTTTAATACAAAATGATGACCCAACATGTTTTGCTTTTTTTACATCGGGCATAAATTTTTCTGCAGAATTAATAAATGAATTAAAATTTGTAAAAGGAGGATTAGCAATTATTCCTTTATTCAAAACATCCAAAAATTTATTGTTAATCTTCGGGGTTGTTCCTATATTGCTTGTTAAAACAGTATTTACAACATCTCCAATAATGAATGTGTCAGTATTACCTACAGGATCTATTGACATAAATGGTCCATCCATTATTAAAACACTTTTTTTATCAAAACTTTTTGGAAGTTTTACAAAAATTTTTTCACATATTTCAAATTGGGCTTTTAATTTATTGTTTGAAAATTTATTTAATAATTCATTTGTATCTGCATACGTACAAATAATTATTTTATCATAATTTTCAAAAATTTTTTCATCTGCTTTTTGATTTAAATGAATTATTACATTATTATTTTTCAATTTTTCTCGACAAATTTTCTTAATTTTCTTATGATCAAACAAATTTTCTTTTACTTTTACACAAAGATCAATACTATTTTCATTTACTATATTTAATTTAGTTATTTCATATTCTAAGTTATTTCGTTGACAAAATTTTAAATATTCTTCTGCACTTGTTTTACTGTTTTCTTTAGAAATACAGTAATAATTTTCAATTTTTTTAATGATTGCATCCTCGTACTCTTCCTTAAAACTTTCTTGGGATTCCAGAACTTCTTTAACCGTGATATCACTTCTGGGATAATGATATCCTCTATGGACTCTACACTGATTTACATCTGAACTAGCCATGAGTATATCATTATTTTTTTCAATTATTTCTACTTGATGAGATTTTGCTAATCTATTTGCTATTGTAATTCCAAAAATCCCTGCTCCAATTATGCCTATTTTCATAATTATTTCTCACTCTCAATTAATTTTAATACACTTATTGCGTTTTTCGCATTTTTATAATCCTGTTTTGAATTTTTTATTTGTTTTAAAAATTCTTTAGATTCATTTTCTACTGGACTAGTATTTTTTATTTTTATTTTTTTATAATCTGATTTATGAAATTTAAATAAATCTTCATTTTCCCAAATGTACAAATTTTTATCTGTAATAATATTTATTATTCTTCTTTTTGAATTTGATACTCTGTTGACATATATTGTAACTTTTTTGTTATTATATTTTAATTCTAATCTAGTTATATCGCATTTTGTTGTAATACTAATCTTTTCTTGAATTTTCATTTTATTTGGAGTTCCAAATAAAATAATTGAAATTGATAGAAAATGTGAAACAAGATCATAAAATATATTTTCATTAAACGAACCAAATTTATGCCAATCACATTTTAATTCTATTATTTTTTCATTTTTATTTATATTTTTTAATTTTTGGAAAACTGAATGATATAAAAATTCATAACCTACAAAAATTTCTAAATTATTTTTTTTAGCTAATTCTAATAATTTTTTACCTTCCTCAGATTTTTCTGATATCGTTTTTTCTACAAAAACATGTTTTCCAGCTAATAATGCCTGGTAAGCTAATTTAAAATGTGTTTTAATTGGAGTAGCTATTATTACTCCCTCTATGTTTTTATTTTTTAGAATTGAGTTATAGTTTGTAGAAAATTCAATATCTGGATATCTTTTTTTCAACCAATTTTTATTTTGATTATTTCCTTTTGAAACACAATTTGTAATATTTGAATTTTTTGAAAATTCTTCAAGTAAAATTTGTCCCCATTTACCAATTCCAATAATCCCAAGTGTAGTCATATTTTATTTCATTTTTACTTGTCTATTTGTTAATTGTTATTGTGGTTTTAAAATAATGAATATTAAAATTTAAAAGCATACTATATCTAGAAATAATGATTTTTTATGAAATCTGTAATTACAGCTGCTGGAAAGGGGTCTAGATTACTTCCTTTAACAAAAGAATTACCTAAAGAAATGCTTCCAATTTTTAGTAGATTAACTAGTGGTGAAAAAATAATGGTACCTATACTCCAACTAATTTTTGAAGATTTATTCAATAATGGAATTAAAAATCATTGTTTCATTGTTGGTCGTTCCAAAAGATCAATTGAAGATCATTTTACACTGGATTCTTCATTTCAAAATGAATTATCAAGTGATCAGAAAAAACTCATTACTTCATTTTATAAAAAAATTAAAAAGTCAAATTTAGTATGGATTAATCAAGATGAACCATTAGGTTTTGGTGATGCTGTAAAAAGATCTGAATCTTATGTTGGAACAGATGATTTTATTGTTCACGGTGGTGATGTTTCTATTTTAAGTAAATCTAATTCAACCATTTCTAGAATGATTAAAACTTTTAATGATAACCCTTCAGCTTCAGCTATTTTGTTATGCAAAAAAATTAAAAATCCAAAAAATTACGGTGTACCTGAAATTACAAAAATTAATTCATCTTTGTTTTCAGTTAAAAATGTTGAAGAAAAACCTACAAAACCTAAATCAAATTATGGTCTTTTACCTTGCTATGTTTTTAAACCAATTATTTTCAAATATTTACATCAAATTAAACAAGGAAAAAATAATGAATTCCAACTAACTGATGCCATTCAAAAATTAATTTCTGATGGGCATAAGGTATTTGCAATTCCAACAAATACTTCTGAATTTGAATTAGATGTGGGTAATGTTAATTCTTATTATGAATCTTTGAATCTATCTTATAAAAAATGTTGAATGTTAGTTATGATAATTAATCATAAATATTTGTAAATTATTATAGTTAGGGTTGTTGAATAAATATACATGAAGATAATTATTACTGGCGGAAGTGGATTTGTAGGAAGTAATTTAACAAATTTTTTAATTAAACAGAACCATGAAATTGTACTTTTTGTTAGAAATAAAAATAAATTAAAAAATATTACTGCAAATCATAACGTAATCATTGAATTTGTTGACGTAACAAATTATTCAGAACTTTCTAAATCTTTAAAGTTTCATAAACCTGATGTAATTTTTCACTTAGCTGGTGAAACATCTCATCAAAAATCTTTTGAAAATCCTATGTATGATATTGATGTAAACGCAAAATCAACATTATGTATTCTTGAAACAATAAGAAAATCTGATTTAAAATGTCGATTTATTCTAGGAAGTACTTTCATTGTAATTGGTAAACCTGAAAAATTACCAATTAATGAATCAACATCTTGTAATCCTACAACAATTTATGGAACAAATCGATTGACTAGTGAACATTATTGTAAAATTTATTCAAATTTATATGAAATTGATACCGTCATTTTTCGAATAACTAATTCTTTTGGACCTCTTGAACAATATTTGAGTCCAAAAAAAAATGCTGTTAATTATTTGATTTATCAGGCTTACAAAGGAAATGAAATTTCAATTTATAATCAAGGAAATTTCTTTAGAGATCTAATTTTTATATCTGACGTTGTTACAGCGTTAAATCAATTAATGCTCAAAGGAAAATCTGGGAATCTATATTGGGTTGCTTCTGGTAGTAAAACATGGTTTTATGAAATCGGTGAATGGTTACATGAATTGACAAATGTGGAAGTAAATTATGTTGATACTCCAGCTTACACTTCAAAAGTAGATGTGGGAAATTTTCTAGTTGATAATTCTAAGTTAAAATCATTAGGGTGGACTTCATCTATTTCTGCAAAAGATGGGATCATATCTACAATTAATTATTTTGAAAAAAATTCTCTTTAAAATTATTATAGATTAACTATCATGGATAATTTTAGTAATTATATGATTAATAGATATTTTTCAAATTATGGATAACAAAATATATTTTAAATTTTTTTATTTAATATTTAAAATAAATTGATGTATAGAACACAATGATTACATAAAGTTTATTTTCAGACTTTTATGATTCTAAGAAATATGTATGAATTTTTTGAAAGAGCATATTTTAAATTATTAATGAAACTTCCATTTCTTCCACAAAATCCAATAGCATCAGTATATCGAAGTGTAGGGATAAGTGATTGGAAAAGAGTTTATTCATATACAGAACCAAATACATCTGATAAAGATATAAAAAAAATTCTACAAATGGCATGGAAAGGAAAATTCAAAATCAGACCAGGAACCACTCCTTTACAACTTGAAACCATATTAAAACAAATTAAAATTACAAATGAGATTAAAGGAGACATAATTGAACTTGGAACATATAAGGGTGGAACTGCAATTCATATGGCAAAATATCTTGATATTACAAATGATTCAAGGAAAATGTATCTATGTGATACTTTTAGTGGATTTCCGTATAATGATGAACATTCAAAAATATTGTTTGCAAAAAAAGGATATCTTAGTGATACAAGTTCAGAAAAGGTTGCCAAATTATTTACAAAAAATAATTTAAAAAGAAATGTGAATTTAATTGAAGGAAAATTTGAGGATACACTGGAACAACAGTTATCTAATAAAATATTCTCATTTGCATTTATTGACTGTGATTTATTTCAGAGTGGCATTACTGCAATAGAGTTTATATCAAAACATATTGCAAAAAATGGAATAATATGTATTCATGATTATGATACTGAGTGGGGTATGAGTAAGGCGATAAAGGATTTTGAAAAGAAATTTCCAAAATTCCGTATGTTAGATGTAGTAGATACTTTAGGAATAATGATTGTAGATAAATAATTTTTTTATTAATAGATTTAAAAGAAAAATTTACAAATTTAGATGGTGAAAATTATATTTACAATATCTTAAATTAATAATTAACTTTTAAAGTTAAAGTTTCAACATTGAACTACTATTTGTGCCTGATATTATAATTTTTTATATTAATTTTACACAATAATTAAATAAAATCTAAATCGTTTTTTGTTATTGATTTCTCCTGAAATTACATTTGTTAATCATGCTTCTGTAATTTTTTCTTATAAAAAAATTAGATTGATAACTGATCCTTGGATTTTTGGAAGTGCTTTTAATAATAGCTGGGAATTAATTTCTGAATCAAAAATGTGTATAGAAGATTTTAAAGAAATTTCTCATATCTGGTTTTCTCATGAGCACCCTGATCATTTTAATCTCACTGTCTTAAATTCAATACCTAAAGAAATACGTGAAGAAATAACTGTTCTATTTCAAGATACTTTAGACCATAGAGTTGCTAAAAAATGTCGTCAATTAGGATTTTCAGTGATTGAAATGAAACATAATAAATTCTATAAACTTGATGATGATTTTCAAATTAAATGTAGACCTTATCTCTTGTATGATTCATTATTATATTTAGAAATAGGTAATAAAAAAATTCTAAATCTTAATGATTGTGGTATTGATAGTATTCGACAAGCTCAATATATTCAAAAAATTACTGGTAATGTTGATTTACTTTTAACACAATTTGGTTATGCTGCTCATATAGGTGATCCTGAGGATGTACAATTGCGAAAAGATACATCTAAAGAGAAATTAATGAGAATTAAAATTCAATCTCAAGTATTTAATGCAAAATACGTTATTCCTTTTGCAAGTTTTGTACGGTTTTCTCATGAGGATAATTTTTACATGAATGACGAAGTGAACAAAATTAGAAATGTTGAAGAATTCATTAAAAAACAAACTAAATCTATTCCTGTTATTCTATATCCTGGGTATAAATGGAATTTAAATGAAGAAAATGATAATAATTCTGCGATTGAACTTTATGAAAATGATTTTGCAATTCCACATGTTCCAGAAAAGGATTCCCCCAAAATTCCTTTTGAAGATATACAATTAGCCTCAAATAATTACATTACAAATATTCGTAATCGAAATAATTGGACTTTAATAAAATTCGCACATTCAATCTCTTTTTTAAAATCTGCAAAAATATATCTTAAAGATTTAGAACTACCAGCAACATTTGATCTAATTAACGGTTTAAACGAATCAAATTTTTTAAAAAATGATGCTGATATAATATTGGATTCTGATAGCCTTGCATTTGCTTTCAAATTTGATTACGGTGCTGATACATTATTAGCTAATGCAAGATTTCGTAAATCTGGAGGTAGAACAATGATCTTCTTTAGGCAATTTATGATTGGCACTCTTAATAATAATGGAAGAACTTTTCCACTTGGAATTGTTGGTTTTTTACTGCGAGAAAGGAGTATGTGGAAATCTCTGTTTATTGAGGCTATTTTGGGCAAATATGATTTTGAATAATTTAAAAAATTAAAATTATTAAAAACTTAAACGTGCAATTTTACTTAAATTTTCAAATATTCTATTTAAAAAATCATTATTTTCTTTTTCAATTACCCATTTTGGAACTTCAATTTTATTCGTAAATTTTTTAATTATTTCATTATCGTCAATTATCCTGTTTTTTTGAATTAAATTATGGTTTTTCGAAATTTGACTATAATTTTTTAAAATATCTAAATTTGCTTTAATTTTTTCTGATATGAAACCTTTTTTCAAATAAAATAATGTTATGGCAATATCAACTAATATGAGTGATGGAATCATTTTAAAAATTGTTTTTTTAGTAAAATTTTTGTTTAAACAATAAAGTCTATTTCGTTCCATTAAAAAAAATTTAAACGAATTCCATTTGAAACTATAACCTTCAAGTGGATGATAAATGATTGATTTATGAATGTAAAAAGATTTTATTCCTTTTAACTTACCTTTCCAACATAAATCTAAATCGTCATGATAAGCAAATAGATATGAATCAAAATTACCAATTTCTCTAAAAATTCTGGATGATGAAAATAAACAAGTTCCTGAAGCATATCCTACTTCTTCGTCTTTTTCAAATTGTCCTTTGTCTTTTTCTCCTTTACCTCTAGAAAATCCAAACCCAAATAATTGAATCATATTTCCTGCACTAATTAGAGTTGAATGATCTGTGGTTGCTAAAATTTTTGGTTGATATAATCCGTCACCATATTTTCTAAAAGCAATTAATAATTCATCTAACCAATCTACTTTAACAATTACATCCGGATTCAAAATAACTAAAAAATCACCCTTTGCTTTTTCTATTCCAACATTATTTCCACCACAATACCCTAAATTTTTCTCATTTTCAATCAAGATGATATCTGAAAATTTTTCTTTACACTTTTTATCACTGTTATCTTTTGATACATTATCTACGATAATTATTTCAAAATTTTTGTAATTTGAATTATAAATTGATTCAACACACTCTAAAAGTAAATTGCCTGCATTATAATTCAAAATTATTATGCTGATTAATGGTTCTTTTTCTTTCACTTCTTGTAAATCCTTAATTTATTTTTATTAACGATTACTATTGAAATTTTTTCAAATTTTAATGCTAGTACCTTCGCCTAAAAGCAGTTCTTTTTCTTCATTTTCTGCTTGATAAATCCTTGAATTTGATGAAATTATACTATTTTTGATCTTTACATCAGTCATTATTTCACAATTTTCCATAATTATTGAATCTTCGATAACAGCTTTCGTAATTTTTGAATTTTTTCCTATACTTACATTAGGTCCAATGATAGTATTTTCTTCAAAAATACAATTTTCTCCAATTATCACTGGTCCAATAATTTGACAATTTTTTTTTATTATTGTATCTTTACCAACAATTACATTTCCTTCAATTAACACATTTTCTTCTTTTTTACCATCAAATGAAGAATCAAGATTTTTTAAAATTTCTTTATTTGCATTAATTATATCCTCTGGTGTTCCTGTATCTTTCCAATAATCTGTTATGGTATCGTAAGTAATTTCATTTCCTTTTTCTAAAAGCATTTGAAGTGCATCAGTAATTTCTAATTCATTTCTCCATGATGGTTTCAATTCTTTAATAATATCAAAAATTTTAGGTGTTAAGAAATAGATGCCAGTCACTGCAAGATTTGTAGGTGGAACTTTAGGTTTTTCCATAATTTTTAAAATTTGTCCATTTTTAACATCTGCTATTCCAAATCTGGATGGATTGTCCACTTCACATAATAATATTGATGCA
>Ga0315321_10001207_pt1 | contig 19790 bp, 13 predicted proteins | sample M180m21515metaG_FD_203464 | JGI IMG/M metagenome (GOLD analysis project Ga0315321, IMG submission 203464) | Ammonia-oxidizing marine archaeal communities from Monterey Bay, California, United States - M1 80m 21515 | ecosystem: Environmental > Aquatic > Marine > Intertidal zone | place: USA...
GACGCGAACTGAGGGTCCACCAACGCAAAAGGCCCAACGAAAATCCAGTGATTTTCGCGGGCCTGCGGATGAGTTCTCAGTATTGCAATCTGCGGGAGTGGGCGATGAGGGACTCGAACCCCCGACATTCTCGGTGTAAACGAGACGCTCTAGCCAACTGAGCTAATCGCCCCTGTGCGTTTTTTCTCAAACGCTCGCGTTTTCCCAACGCTTGGCCCGATGCGTGATCGGACCTTTCCGAAAGCTGTTCAGCTTCCGTGGTTTTTGCGGTCGCCCCGAACTTCTCAACTCGGCTCTGCGACTTGCAATGTCTTGTCTTTTCGGCAAGACGGCAATCTCAGGTTAGCAAAAGGTGCTAGCGACTGAGCATTCGGGTCCGGCGGGCTCGGCGTTCAGCGCGAAGGCGAGCGCGGCGGTTGGTTTCGCTTGGCTTTTCGTAGTATTCCCGGCGACGCATCTCTTTCTTGATGCCGCTACGCTCAACTAACTTACGGAATCGACGAACAGCTTCTTGGATCGTTTCCCGATCGCGAACCACTAACTTGACCATTTTTGCTCCGAATACATTGCCAGATCATGTCTCCCTTTGGAGGGATTTTCTTCTCAGGCAGGCCCTGTGCCATGCCACCGGACGGGAAGTCTAACGATCAGGCCACCTAAATGGCAATGGCGGGACCGCAGTTCAGGCCCATTTCCACTCGAAATTGCCGTCATTTTTAGCTTCCAGCCCATTCGAGGGCTTTTAAGCTGAGACGATCCGCATCTCCTTCGCGATTCAGAGGCTTTCTGCTGCAGGTCATGCCGCCTAGGGTGAACTCCATTCGCTCGAACTCGACCATCCGAACGAGGCTTCGTTTCGCCCAATTACAGCAGCCTTTTCCTCATTTTGAGTAGCCCTTTAGATCAGATCTTCGTCCAGGTCATCGTCCAGAGTTACCCCAAGGCCGCGGAGAACCTCCTGCAACTGGTTGTCCAGGGCGTCTAGTTGTTCAAGAACATCGTCTTGCCGCTGCTCCAATTCGTTGAGGAGCTGACCGGGTTCGATGTCCGCTACTTGCGATGTCTGTGTTGGCGACATAATTGCTTGGATGGCCTGCCTGAGGTCCGCTGGAGCACCGCGACGCTTGAGTTCGAACGCTTGAGTTCGAGGGTCAACGTTGTGACCGACCGTCGCTGGATTCTTTGAATCGGTACGATTCGACTTCTTCGCGAGCAATCGTCCGGTCGCATCGGTCCGAGAAGTCAGGAAAGATGTGCGGCTCGCGGTGAGAAAGAGGGTCAGTCAGGCGGTGCGGCAGGGGAAGTCGATCATCTCGGGGTGGCTGCCTGCAGGCTACCTAACTGACCAACGGAAAATTCAGCAATCGACTAAATTCAAATTGGGACGGGGGAACGCCGGTGAGCTTATGGCCGGAAGGAACGCGGTTGTGTCGGTTGGCAGTGAGCCGCGGGGAGTGCTTGGGTGCGAGTCGTCTTGGCGTTGGGGCAGTTGCTTTTTTGAATGTGACAGGAAGTTGGTTGTCTGCCGAACCGCGAATGCTATCAAACGCAAGGGAGCGGCTTCGCTCTTGCTGTTTGGGGGTGAGATGGATAATCTAGAAGTCAGTTCAGGAGAGGAACGCGTCTGTTGTCAGGGAGGGCAATCACGTGTTGAAACGAACGTCTATCAGGACGAAGCTCACAGTTACGCTGGCGGTGTTCTCCGTCGTTTTTTTCGCGCTCGTTTCCGCGGTTGTTCTTTCCATTGGTGCTTACAAAAATCTGGCCGCGGAGCTGGCGCAGCATTCTCGAGAAGTGCAGCTAGTTAGCGATTTGCACATTACTGCCTACGAGTTGAGGGGCAGTTACGAAAGCCAAAAGGTTGTTGCTTCGCAAGAGCATGGTCTTTTGAGTTCCGATCTTAGCGAGAATCGCCTTTCATACTTTGTACAGAGAGGTGCTCACTTTGAGTTTTTTGGCAACAAATTCGAGATGAACCTTGAGGAGTGCTGCGGCTTGTCCAAGTCTCGGTCGACCACTTTACTCATGCCGGAACTTGAGCGAGCTGACCGACTTGCTGTAATCAAGAGCCAGTTTGCATCATTTAAGAAACTGGAGCCGTTCAGCAGTAAACTCTACTTTATCCCTGAATACAACGGTGAAAAGCTGGATCAGATCGGAGTTAGTCTGGGGTCTCTGCGCGACGAATGCGTGAAGCACGCCGAAGCAACTCACGATGCATTCACCGCTTATAGCGATCGCACCCGCGTTCAGGCTCGTTTCTGGCGAAACGTGGCTTGGGTGTGTGCGGTGGTCATGCTGGCTTTGGTTGCCACGCTTGTCTGGCTTTTTAATTCGTACGTGGCAAAGCCATTTCGTACCTTGATTGATGGTTCACGATTGGTTGCTGGTGGTGAGTTCAAGCACCAAATTGATCTGGGGACTGAAGACGAGTTGAGTGAATTGGCTCAAGCGATGAACCAAATGACGGATAATTTTCGGAGCACACTTGAGGAACTCAATGTCACCTGCGCGGGGCTGGATCGTGAGGTCAAGGAAAGGACTCGTGAGGTCATCCAGAATGAGCAGCTAGCGAGCGTAGGTTTTTTGGCTGCTGGTGTGGCGCACGAAATCAACAATCCTCTTGCAACGATTGCCATGAGTGCAGAGGTATTGCAGTCCCGGTTGTCCGACTTGGCAATGCTACCCGCCGAACAACGCGTGCTTGGAGGAGAGTTGCAACATGAGTTGTCCAGAAATCTGCGTCGCATCGAGGACGAAGCTTATCGTTGCAAGGGAATCACGGAAAAACTGCTTGACTTCAGTCGCCTGAGTGAAGTGCAGCGTGCCCCTACCAATATCATTGATGTGGTAAACGAAGTGGTAGACATGGTGGGGCAGTTGGGTGAGTTTCGCTGTAAAACGCTCAACACGCATGCTACAGAAACTGTCGTTGCCGAGGTCAATCCGCAGGAAATTCGGCAGGTGGTTTTAAATTTGGTCACCAATGCACTTGAGAGTGTGGATGCTGATGGTGCCGTCGATATTTACGTTGGCACGCAAAACGGAGAAGCTTCTGTCGTTGTGGAAGACACCGGATGCGGCATGGATAGTGAAACGCAGGAACATTTGTTCGAGCCTTTCTTTACGCGTCGGCGGGATGGCACAGGAACCGGGTTGGGCTTGAGCATCAGTTATCGAATTGTCTCCAAGCACGGTGGTTCGCTCAATGCAAAAAGCGCTGGGCCAGATTGCGGGTCAAGGATGGTATTGACGTTGCCGTGTGTGGCATCGGAAGAAAAGAGTGAGACAGGAAGTCCATTGGCACTTGGGTTAAAGAATGAGTCGTATCAAACAGTCAGTTGAACAACCGTTGATGCGCATTCTGTACGCTGACGACGAGCCGAATTTGCAGGAGTTGTATCGAATCGAACTGCCCCGAATGGGGTACGCGGTTACCGTTTGCCCAGACGGGTTGACTGCCGTGGCGGCATTGGAAAAAGAACCGTACGACTGTTTGTTGGTTGATCTCGATATGCCCGGTCTTAATGGGCTTGAAGTCATCAGGAAAGCGCGGGAATTGCGACCCGAAATCGAAGCAGTAGTGATGACGGGAAAGCCAAGTAAGGAAACGGCAATCGAAGCACTGCGGTACCAAGTCTTCGATTATCTCTCGAAACCGGCTCGTCTGGCAGAAGTCTCTGGCATGCTGGGACGCGTGAAAGAACGTCGCCATGCCCGACGTCAGATGGCTGCCCTGGAGCACCGGTTGAGGAGGGTTGAGGGCGATTCGCAGCTCGTTGGAACTGGACCCGCCATGGAGCGTGTTCTGAAGTTGATTTCAAAGGTTGCACCCACCGATAGCTCTGTCTTGATCCGTGGTGAAACAGGTTGTGGTAAAGAACTCGTCGCGCGTGCTCTGCATGATCGTAGTTTGCGGGCAGAGCAGCCTATGGTTGCTGTGAATTGTGGTGCGCTTCCTGAGAACCTGATCGAGAGTGAGTTGTTCGGGCATTGTCGCGGGGCATTTACAGGCGCCGATACTGCCAGGACGGGGCTCTTCGAAGTTGCCGAAGGAGGTACAATCTTCCTCGATGAAATCGGAGAGCTGCCGCTGTCGATGCAAGCGAAATTGTTACGAGTCTTGGAAACGGGTGACATCCGCCGCTTGGGCGATAATCAAACGGTGAATGTCAATGTCCGAGTGGTTTGTGCCACTCACCGGGATCTTGAGCAGATGGTTGAAGAGGGAACCTTTCGCGAAGACTTGATGTTCCGTATCAACACTTTCGAAATCGGCGTGCCGGCGCTGCGAGAGAGGCCTGAGGATATTCCAGTATTGGCAAGGCATCTGTTGCGGCGTCATCGCAGTGATGGCAGTGATGATGCTCTCTTTACCGATTTGGCGATGCAAGAGTTGCAGGGCCATCAATGGCCTGGCAATGTAAGGGAACTTGCCAATGTGATCGAACATGCAGCGATTCTTTGTGAGTCGATGCCGATCGGCCATGAAGATCTTCCCAGGCACTTTGGTAAACGCAAGTTGCGAAAAGAGATTCGTGATGCCAGCCCCATGACGTTGCGAGAATTGGAATCACTTGCAATCGTTAGGGCGGTCGAGCGACATGACGGCAATAAACCGGCCGCCGCGGCCGAGTTGGGCGTCAGCTTGAAAACGCTGTACAACAAACTCAATGCTGGCCAAGAACGCCGACAAGCTGGTTAGTTCGCTACTGAACTTGGTTCTCTGTCCAGTATCACCCAGCGGTCCAGTGTCACCAACAGATTGACATCGTCAACAGTGTCTTGCGCACTCACTGCTGATACTTGTCAAACCAGCTCTGGACTTTCAGGCCGGCGTGCTGTTGTTCTGGAATCGCATCCGCGAGTTCACGCTTAATCACGAGGTGATCAGGTGAGGCCGCCAGATTCTTCCATTCGTGAGGATCATTCGCGTGGTCATAGAGTTCTTCAGAGCCGTCTTCGTAACGAATGTAACGCCAACGTTGTGTGCGGATCGCTGTATTACCCTCGCCGTAGGAGGAAATGGCAGGAGAGCGTTCTATGTTTGGATCCGCCAGTTGTGGTTTGATCGATTTGCCGTCGAGATGACCAGGGACTGGCAGTCCTGCAAGGTCGGCCAGAGTGGGGTAAACGTCGATCAGGCTGACGGGCTGCATGCAGACTGAACCAGGCTTGATGTTGGCAGCACGCACCATGAACGGGATACGCGTCGTCTGCTCCCAAATGGCCCCTTTGCACCAGTGCTTTTTCTCGCCCAAATGCCATCCGTGGTCGCTGACCAATATGATGATTGTTTCCCGGTCTCGCGGGTTCTTTTCCAGTGCATCGACAAAACGCCCAATCTGTCGATCGACGAAGGCAATTGAGGCTTGGTATGCCTGTATTGTCGAATCCCATGTCTGACTGGCGACAAGGTGCTCGTGATCACTCAGGCCTGTTTGCACCGTTCCATTTTGTGCTTTGAAAGAGTGAAGCGCTTTGTGGGCGTGGGTCCTTGCCAAACGTTGCGCAAACTCAGGCATGTCATCCCAGTCATTCGTGTCAGGTTCCAGTGGTCTGTGGATCGTTTCAATCGGGAATTGCTCAAAGTATTCCGCCGGCACTTGTAGGGGGCGGTGAGGACGAAAAAATCCTACCGACATGAAAAGTGGTTGCTCGGACTTTTGGTTCCATTGATCGATGGCCCACTCGGCGACCTTGTAGTCACCCATCTGTTTGTCATTGACATCCAATGGGTAGCCATCATTGGGTGGTTTTGCTGCGCCAAAAGTGTCTTTTCCGGCTGGTGGTTTTGGGTCCCTGGGGCGTCGAAGTAGAGAGTCACCCTGATTGCCCGGTCCTCCGTGGTGAACCTTGCCGCCGCTGGCCACGCGATAGCCATGGTCCTGAAAGAACTGCTGCATCGACGGAGTGGTGATCCTTTTCTCGCCCTTGAACTTTGCGTTGAAATATGTCCCCGTTCTAAATGGATAGATCCCATGGTTCAGGCTGGTACGTGAAGGACGGCATTGAGGCGCATTGCAGTATGCTTGCGGGAACAGCATTCCGCTTGAAGCCAATGCGTCAATGTTCGGTGACTTGGCATCAGGATGCCCATTCAGACATCCCAGCCAATCGTTCAGATCGTCGACGATTATGAATACAATGTCGGGATGCTGGTCCGCTACCTGCAGTTCCGCTGCCTGAAGGTTTGTTCGGAAGATAGTAATGACTAGTAGAGCAATGATTAGCAGAGCAGAGATTGCCGCAAATCTTGAACTTGAATTGCCAGATGTGAAACGACCAGGCGCAGATGAATTCAGGTTTTTAATGTCGTGGTGATGCATTCGAGAGAAGCAAGGTTCTGAGGGAGAATGAACACGGTTTCTCGTCGGAAACACGTTTTCGTTTTAAGGTGGATGGCGTCGTGAATATCATCGTTAATGATGATTGTCTGCGATTTGACGCGGTGTCTTTTAGCTGTTGCTTTTAGCCGTGTCTTGCGACTGTTTCTTTCCGGGTGTTGTTGTTCAGGGAACGTGCCGGATGCGAATGTCCTAGAGTTGGAACTCTCATTCAATGAGAGTTTCAGGGCAACGCTTCAATTGCGAATCGAGTCGATCACTTCACGAATGCGTGACAACTCGGTTGGCTTGGCGATGCAGTGACTGAAACCAAAGGTTTTGTAGTGATCGACTTCGGCATCGGTGACGCTAGCGGTTACCGCAGCGATCGGAGTCTTACGCGATCCGCGTTTTTCCTCAATGGAGCGGATCTCAGTCGTGGCAGCGAAGCCGTCCATGATTGGCATGTGGATGTCCATTAAAACCAAGTCGAATTTCTTGTTTTTAAATGCCTCAACTGCTTCTTTGCCATTGTGCACCATGGACACTTCAGTGTTCATCTTGTTGAGAATGTGTTTGAGTACCAGTTGGTTGACCTCTCCATCTTCTACTGCAAGGATTCGGACTGGATTTTCTGTTCCCCCTGGTAATCCGCTGGTTGTTTCTGTGTCTTCGGGAGAGGCGGTTACTTGCGCGACGGGGTCTAGGTTTAGCGTAACCTTGAAAGTGGTTCCCTCGGTGATCACGCTCTCCACTTGTAGGCTTCCCAGCATTAACTCCGTGAGAGTTTTGGCAATCGTGAGACCAAGTCCGGTTCCTCCGTAACGTCGTGTGGTAGTTGGATCAGCCTGGCTAAAGGGGGCAAAGACTTTACTGACTTGATCTTCTGTCATGCCAATGCCGGTATCGCTAATGACGAAGTGCACGCGGTTCGGGTCTTGCTCTGATTCATGGAGTGAAGGTTTGAAGCATGCATCGCAGGTGAAGCTTCCTGTCACACTTCCATGGGGCGTGAACTTGATTGCATTGTCGAATAGGTTGTTCAAAATCTGAAGCAGCCTGACGGGATCCCCTGTTCGTTGAAGCTGCATGTGTTCACATCCGGCGACGGTCAGCGTCAGGCCTTTTCTTGTCGCGTTTGCCGAATGGAACCGTTGGAGTTCTTCGATTTGCTGACTGATGCAGAATCGAGAGTTTTCCAATTCAATCCGTCCTGCTTCTACCTTGGACAAGTCAAGGATGTCATTCAGGATTCGTAGTAGCGAATTACTCGACTGTTGGATCACTGATAACCATGCTTTCTGGTCATCTGTCAGTTCGGTTTCGGTGAGCATGTTGACCATTCCAAGAATACCATTCATGGGGGTCCTGATTTCATGGCTCATGTTCGCCAAGAAGTTTGTTTTGGCGGCGTTGGCCTGCTCTGCATTTTTCTTTGCCGTGAGCAGTCGCCCCTCATCTCGCTTCTTCTCGGTGATGTCGCGTGTGATCGCGACCATCTCTGTTACTATTTCAGGATTTTCGTCGCAGTAGACAGGCCCCGCGGTCTGCTCCATCCAGCGTTGTTCGCCGGAAGGGGAATTGCAACGAAACTGCCACTGTAGAGTCTTGCCTTGAAATACACCGGCAAGGTTCTGCTCGTAGGTTGGCCAATCGTTGGGATCCACCATCATTGACAGGTGGGTTCCACGAACTTGCTCGATATCAGTGGCACCGAGCATCTTCAAGCCGGCTGGATTCAGTTCGACGAGCTCGCCAGCTTCATTGACAATCTTGACGCATTCCGGCTCCGATTTAAGAATCGTCTGGAGTCGAGCGAATGACGTTTCAGGGCTGGCTGCTTGAATACCGCCAGCGGGTTTGGGATTGGATGAGAGGCTCATGATGTTAATCAAGCGAGTCGTGCAGGCTCATAAGAAAATATCTCATGATTTGCTTACTATTAGGTGTAGTTTCGAGGGACGCAGGCAATGTCGCGAATTCTCCGGACACCGAAATTCAGTCGTGGCTGATGAGGGGGATTGTTTGCTTTTCTGGTTTGCCTCTTGCGGACCAGTGTACCATCTTTAGGTTGATTGCCCAAAGGAAAGCCTGATGGTGGTAGATGCTCCATTAGGTACTTGCTACTGAATGCAACCGTCTGTGACGAACCGTTACAAAGGTGCAGTGTAGGTCGCAGTTGGTGAATTTTATACCGGTGCGATTGTGTGTGGGAGAGAGGGGGGGGCTGAGTGTGAAGATGTTGTTAGGGAGTAGGGAAGAGAATCAGCCCTTGAGTTGAATTAGGACGTTGGCTAGACGCTCTATTTGGGAGATTTCGTTGTATGCTTGCATCGAAACGCGAAGGCAGGCGTTGTTGGTGTCCCGCATCGAAAAAATCGGAAGTTCAAAGCCATGGTCGTTGAACAGGACTCGACGCAAATTATCCGCTGGTGCTGCGGTATCGATGAGTCGACTGAAACGCTCTGCTTTGAAAGGAATTGAAGCCATGGAGCCGATCATCTCATCGTTGCAGGGAGCGTCAATTTCCAGTGCATCGCAAAGCATCTTTCTCGCCACTAACGTCTTCTCTTTGTTTCTTTGATAGAGTTCGGTTAGTCCGCCGGGGTAGAGGGAATTCATGAATTGGAGGGCAGCTGGCACCGAAAGTAGAGGAGTCGGATCGTAAGTGCCCGTCCAGTCAAATTCAGTAAGAAAACGGGACCGGTTGGCATGGGGCTGGTTTGCGCCGTGACTGATGACGTTTGGGCGAACCTGTGTCTGCAGTTCTGGTTTGACGTACAGGAAGCCGGAAGCTTTGGGAGCGCATAGCCACTTGTGGTGGTTGCCAGTGTAGTAGTCAGGGGAAAGATTGGTGAGATCCAGTGGAAGCATTCCAGGTGCGTGCGCTCCATCAACTAGCACCTGAATATCCTGCGAGTGAGCGAATGCAATGATCTCTTCCATCGGGAAGATCAAGCCAGTGGGGCTGGTGACATGGTCGACCAGAAGAACACGCGTGCGTGATGATACCTGTTCCTTTATGGCGTGGACCACGTCAGCCTTGGAAGCGAGAGGGAAGGGGACGTTCGCGACCGTGACTTTTGCAGCAGTTTTTTCTGCAGCGTGGTGAGCAGCATTCTTACATGCGTTGTATCCATGGTTGGTTATCAGGATTTCATCGTCTTTTTTGAATGGGTAGGAGCTCAGGACGGCGTTCACACCGTCAGTGGCATTGCGAACAAATACGATGTCTGTACTGGGGGCTTTGGTTAATTCGCCAATGGACTGTCGGGCCTCGTCCAGCTTGGGTAATAGGTCCCGTTCTGGGGCAAGGAACCGAATCGGATCCTGTTCAAGCTGGCGAATCAGGGCATGTTGCTTTTCCAAAACAACCTTTGGGCACGCGCCGAACGAACCATGATTAAGGAAGTTGATGTCGGGGTTGAGGTGCCAGTGGTCACGGACAAGCATGGATTGCAGAGGACGGAATGATGAGGAACTGCCGTTGAACAATGTTGGTACTCAACCGGCAATGAAACTGAAGTGGACGACAACGGTTTTTAACGCTTGATGTCCAACGTTGAAAGAGCGAGGCTGATTTCATCCATTACTTCTGGATCTTGCTCCCGTTTCAGGCGAGATTTTAGCAAAGTTCTAGAAGAAGCTTCTCCAATGCGACCTAGTGCCCATGCGGATGCGCCTCGTACCAATGCTTCGGTATCTTCAAGGCCGCGGTTCAGGGCAGGAAGGCCGGAGGTGTGTTGCTGGTTGCCAAGCACGATCGCTGCGTTGCGAAGAATGCCTCTGCGGCGAGCTCGCCACAGTGGTGTTTTGCGAAATCGTTGCCGGAATTGTTCGTCCGTCAATTCGAATAATGTTGGTAAATCAAGTTGTTTCAGCGGTAGTGAAGCTGTTTCCGTTTCTGCTTCTGATTTGCTCGATTCGCTTTGCTCGATCCGGCTTGCTTCTCGCGTTGGTTTGCGATTCCAGGGACATACTTCCTGGCAAATATCACAGCCAAACAGCCAGTCCCCAATCCCCTCTCGAAGAGGTGCCGGTATTGGGCTTCGGTGTTCGATGGTCAGATAGCTGATGCAGCGAGTTGCATCAAGCACTCCCGGCGAGGGGAACGCCTCTGTTGGGCATGCATCGAGGCATGCTCGACATGTTCCGCAGTGACTTGTTTGGTGGCTCTCATCGCTGGGAAGGTCAATATTGCAAAGTATACAGGCGAGAAAAAAATAACTTCCCTTGTGCTTGTTCAAAAGAAGTGTGTTTTTTCCTTGCCATCCCAAGCCAGCTTCCTTTGCAATTTCGCGTTCCATCAGGGGGGCGGTGTCAACTACGCCACGTGCTTTTGATTGCGGTGATTGTTGACTGACTATTTTGCAGAGCTGTTTCAGCTTCGGGTGAATGACGTCGTGGTAGTCCAAGCCTGACCAGATGTATTTGGCGATCCTGCCCTTGCCTTGTGACGCAGGCAACGCTTCGGTTGCTTCATAGGGGTACGTCAACGCGATGATTGACTTGGTTCCTGCCAGGACACCATTGGGATGTTGGTAAGCTTGTTGCCGAGTGGCGAAGTATCCCATTTCGCCTGCATATCCAGAGTCGATCCAGGAAACTAAATCAGAGTAACCTGAGGTGGGTACGGCAGGCGTGATACCAAACTGTGAAAAACCCAAATCGGTTGCCGCTTGACGCAGCGTTTTGACAAGTTGGGTTGAAGTGTTCACCGGTTGATTGTCTGTGTTCCCGGACGTGTTGCAATTCGTGCTTTGTTCTTCCGGATTGCGTGTCGATAATAGGTTTCGAGGCACAAAGCAGCCATGGAAGTTGTGTAGATCTCTCCACCATAGCCGCCCCACACCGTGTTGGAAGACCAGCGTCCGTCAGAACGCTGGGTGGATAGCAGCCGTCTCTGCAGGGACTCGTTCCATTGGTGCCATGCGTTGTCCTGCAATTGGTGCAAGGCAAGGGTTGCATAGTACCAGTAATAATAATTATCGATTCCGATGCCCGGCGGTTGTTGCATCAAGTACCTTTCCGCTTCTGCTATTTCGGCTTTGGGTACACTGTCACCGATGAGTAGGCGGGTTGCCAGTGCTTCGGCTGTCATCGTGCGAGTGGGAGCCTCGCGCGGGCGGTAAGAAGCAAGGCCACCGCGACCTGCCCGCACGCTTCTGAGAAAACGCTGGATTCCATCCACTGATTGCCGAGTGACCGGAAGATTGGCACGGTGGCCGGCATCAAGGACCATCGCCTGCCAGCCAAGTTGACTAAGGTCACCATCACGGTCATGTCGTGTGTATCGCCAGCCGCCAGTGGCTGGGATTTGCATCTGTTTGGTGTAAGCCATCGCGCGTTCTGCGGATACGAGGGCCGATGCATCTTTTGTGATTGCAGCGGCTTCACACATTGCCAGGGCAGCGATGCCGTGGCTGTAGGTGGCTGAGTAAACTGATGTGCTGGGCCCTGCCAGTGATCCAAGATTGTGGGTAGCGCGGCTTTGTGTGTTGATCAGGAAAGCCAAGCCTCGATAGACGTTGTCAGCGTATTCGCCTTGTTGATGTGTGTTTCCTGCACCCATCATCGCCAGAAGTGCAACTCCCGTGATTGCCGTTTCGGCTCTGCCGCCCGCGCCATGTCGATTCACTCCCAATGGTGCTCGTTCCACGCCGGCGCTCGTGGTTCGTGGGTTCCATGAGCCATTGGCCTGTTGAGTGCGAGCAAGAAAACGTAACGCGGAAGCGACGGCAGCTTCCGTTTCCTCGCTGCCGCCTGTTTGTTGCAAGGCAGTTGTTTTGGCATCGCCCTTACGATTCGCAAAGTCATCTTGTGATGCTTCGTTTGAGGCAACCAGTGGTGTGCTTTTTGCCGAGGCAAGTTGAGACGGTGTGGGCTGGGCTGTGCGTGGCGGAATGACTTTGGCAGCCTGTGCGACTGGGGCTTGGGTAGCACCAGTTGTCGGGTCGGTTGGGATTGGTGGCGTTCCCGATTGATTTGCGGCAAAGGCCAATTCCAGAAGAGAGTCGAGCTGAGAGCTCATGTCGATCGCTAGGCTGGGCTCTGCGTTAGGCGACACTGTGTCATTGTTTTCTGATTCAAGCGGCGGCGGATTAGCCTTGTCTGTAAGCGCTTTGGGAATCAGTGACGCAATCGCTAGCGTTTCCTCCGAAGGGCTGGTGGAAGGACTGGCTACTGAACTTGTGTCCGGTTCTGCATTTGGCACCCCATCCTGTGAGTCAATGGTGGCTTGTGCGGTCGGGATTTGTTCACTGGGTGAATCCAGCAGATCAGTCAAGTTGGAAACGGGCAACGGGCTCATTGCCGTTTCAACTTCTTTGAACTCTGCCGGTATATCGCTGTCGGGATCAAAAAACTCAAACGAAGAAAGGGACTCGTTCGGTGAGGTTGCGGAATCGCTGGAACTTGTTGCTTGACCGCGAAAAGCAGGCAGTTTGGGTACTAGAATGATCAGAGCTAAATGAAACGCAATGGATATCGAAAGGCAAATTGCACCTGCTTGCCTTCCCTGGCGTTTCTTTCGTCCAAATAACCAGACGGCCGCTAGCAGCAGCATGACGGCAACGGCCGCAACTGAATATGTGAGTCGAGGATCTGCCCATAAAGGGGCTGGATCTATCAACGATTCATCCTCATGGTTGAGATTCCAATCTTTTCGATTCCGCTGCCACGCACTGCCTGCAATACCTCGACAGTTTGCTGAAGAGCCCCGTTTGCTTCACCACGCACAACGACTTTCACGTCGGGATAATTGGTGTGATATTCTTTCAGCGTTGTAGACAGGGCATTGAGCGTTGTGGTTTGGGCGTTCAGCGAGATGCTGCCATCAAGGGCAATTTCAACAAGCAATTCGTCCGGACCACGCGTTATTGCCTGCATCTGTCCCGCTGCTGGGACATTCACTGGAATTTTACTTTCTGCTTCACTGTATTCGCTTCCTACCATGAAGAAGATCACGAGTAGGAAAACTACGTCGATCATGGGGGTCAGATTGATCGTTGCGTCTTCAGTCTTTTGTCGGCCTGTCGTCATCTGATCATCACCAGAGAAAGGGTTAGGTGCGGAGGCGGAGCGTTGGATGAAAGTGGCAGTGCTACTCTCGGTGAGCTGAACGAGAGTTTTTTGAACCCAGTTTGCGTTTCAAACCCACGGTGAGTTTCAATCCCAAAGCGTGTGGCGTGAATCAAGCAGCACGCCGTTTTCTGTTTGTTCGGTTTCCACCTGCATTTTCAAGCCCTTCGGCAGAGATGCAGTCCACCACGCGTTGGCAAAGCTTGTCGATTTCGTTCAAGTAGCTGTCTGATTTACTGCTGAAGTACATGTAGGCAAGGTAAGCTGGGATCGCCACCGTCAGGCCGCCTGCCGTGGTCATCAGTGCAACACTGATCCCTGAAGCCAGAGATTCAGGTTGTCCAAGTGAAGCCTGACTGCTGATGGTGTCAAAGGAATTGATCATTCCCAGCACTGTTCCCAGTAGGCCGATCAGTGGCGCAACGTTGCTAATCGCATGAAAGACTCGCAGGAATCTGCGCAAGCCGTCGGCAACGCGATCGCCGGCATCCATGACTGCTTGTTCCACCTCAAACATGGGACGTCCCCAGCGACGTACTGCTGCACGGAAAACCTCCGCTACCGGACAGTCGTATTCTTCGCAAAGCTCAGTCGCTTCTTCGTAACTCAGTTGTCCATCTTCAACGCACTCCGTAAAACGACGTACAAACGGTCGAGGGATTACCCGCGCACGGCGTAATGCGACGGTGCGCTCGATGGATAACGAAAAGACCACCAAGCAGCACACCGCGAGGGGCAGCATCAGCCAGCCACCCTCTGAGAGCTTTTCAAAGAATCCTGGGAGTTCCCAACCCGATTCCTCTGCTGGTTGCTCGGCAGCAGTTGGCTGGAATTCTGTTGATGGGATTGCGGATGCAGGGATTGTCGGTGCAGCCCCTGTACTGAAATTCTGGTTGATTGGTTGAAATGGCGTCGACGTTGTGGGCTGGTTGGGGAATTGCGCCATCGCTGGCCGCATCGCAATCATCCACCAGCACGCGGCCACCGACAGAACGAGCAATGGCACAATGTGTGACATCAACTGCCATGTGTGACGGTTCGACGCCCTGTTGACGGGTAACAGTCGAGCATTTGTTGGTTGGCGATGTTGTTGGTTCATCGTCGGATCGTCGGTTGGGATGAAGAAGTGGGGAAAGGGGCGGTACTGGAGGACAGGGCCGCCAAACGGGTACTTGCAGGAGTGGCATATTCGGTGCTGGCAAAACGGCTCAGGACTGCACCGTAGCAAAGAGTGGCTTCTTTTCTTCGCCCCAGTTGCTCAAACGATTTACCCGCTTGCAGGTAGGAAGCGGCTGCCCAGTTGCCGTTGGAGTCCATCGCTTCTACCTTGCGGTATGCCTCGATGGCGGTCTTGTATTGGCGTTGCATGTACCAAGTTTCGCCGATCAGCCACTGGGCTCTGCTTCGTAATGCAGCTGCCGTCTTTGTCGATCGGACGACCTGCTCAAGAATCCTGCGAGCCTCGTCAAAATTGGATCTGCGAATCGCAAGCTCGGATTCAAGCATCCTGATCAGAGTGATGCTTGCCGCGTTGTCACCGGCGGCTTTGCGAGCAGCAGAAATTCTCTGCTCTGCTTTGTCTGCATCATTGCCAAAAGCGGTTTCCGTTTCGGCGCATCGAATCAAGATGCGAAAATCGTCGGTTGAACGAACGTCGGCCAGATGAACCCACCAAGCATAGGCCTGTTTTATCTGCCCAGTTTGAGTTAGTGCTTCAGCAAAAAGACGTTCCACCGAAAGTGTGCGTGTAGGATCGCTCGTGTCGAGATCCTCTGTTTCAGACGCGATCGCAAGCATCGACCAGCGCGACGTGCGACCAGCCCATCGACAGGCTGCTTCCCGTGCCGCTGGAGTGACAGGTCGGTCGGCGCTAGGGGAAATGAATTTGACTGCCAGTTGCTCAGCATCTGATGCACGCTCCAAAGTTTGAAGCTGCTTAAGCGTGTCAGATGTCGTTTGCCCCGTTATGTCGGTGATTGCCAAGTGATCAGCAAGATTGGCCCACGCGACTAAGTCGGAGGTGTCTGAAGCAACCATCAATCCGAGCATCGTGGTGCTCGCATTAAATGATTTCAGATCATTCGCCTTCGCTTTTGCGATCATCCAGAACTTCACTGCGTTTGGTACCAATGCTGGCGAAAGCCCGCAGTGTGTCCGTACAACCGCAACCGCAGCAGTGGAGTCAGGCCATCGATTCAGGAGGTCTGACAGCATTGCGGTGGAATCCGCGTCACGCCCCATTTGTTTTAGACATTGTGCACAGCCTCGTGCCGCATTGGGGGCGTCTTTGTGTTCGGGGTATTGATCGACAAAGTGTGCCAATTTGCGAACGGCATCGGCGGAGTTTTCGTTTCGAACTGCCGTTGCCCATGCATCACCGAGAAGAGCCAGTGGACGCTGCTCCGAGTCTGCATGGCTCAAAGCCAGTGCATAAGCCGACGTAGCATCCATGTAGGAACCGCGGCTAAGCGACGCCGATCCGGCGCGAAGAAGAACCCAAACGGCGATGTTCTTTTGCTGCACGGTTAGTTTTAACGCTGTACTCTCTGAAACTGCGCCCCCTATAGCTGTGGCATTAGTCGACGATGGGTTGGGATCCAGAATCGGTTCAAGTGTTTCGATTGCCTGGGAAATGGCTTGGCATCGTACCATGACTTCACTGGCAGCAAGGCGGACAAGAACCTTGTCGCTATCTGACAATTTGGACGCTAGTGGTAACTCTGATGCTGTTACTGCCAGTTGATAAAACTCAGCGGCATGCTTTTGCTGTCCATCATTCTGTAAGCCACGTGCAAGTCGCGCCAGTGCGAAGGTCAGGTCTTCGTTTTGCTCCGCATCAGTTGTAATGTTTCGCGCAAGTTCGACCGCTACCGCCCAGTTTTCCTGTGAAGTGAGTTGATCAAGTTTGGCCGCATCGCCTTCGGCTGACTGACAATCCCGCACGGGAATGAGCAGCAGTGCACAAACTGCGATGGTGGAAATGAAACGATTGGTTCTCGAGGGCATCTTCCGTGAGCCTGATGAGCCGAGCCTAATGAGTCGAGCGGTTGTTTCGACAACAGCACGACCTGAACCCACGGACAGAATGCGCCCAAGGATGTCTTGCAAATACCCCAAATCCCGTGGGCAACGCAATCCCGACTAGGGTCTCCAGTTCTTCGGGATGCTGGTGTTCGCTGGCTGAGAAAAGTCGCATCAACTAGCGGTTCACAAACTCGTCCATGAAACACGCATCTGCTAGCAACTGGTCGACATTTGTGGCCGGCCCGAATTTTCGTTTAAAAGTCAGGTTTTGTTGAGGAAATTCCTGTAGGATCGCACGCTGCTGTTGGTCGATTGATAAAAACGCTGGTTGTGAAACTTGTGGGCTGTCTGGGATGGGACTCGTAGCATGTGCCAAGTGCTCGTCGTTGTGATCAAAAAATTCTGAATTTTCCCCTTCCGCTGAGCTCGTGGAGAGCTCATTCAGGACCAGCAGTGCATCAAGTGTTGTGATGAAACCGTTGCCATTGTGATCAAAGTAAAATCCGGGAAAAGTGCCAGTCGCAATGGGATCGAAAAGCTCGGAGGTCAGCGGGTCTGAGTGCGCGTGCTGCCCAAGCTCGTTGATGACGAGTAGGGCATCTAGGGTAGTCACTTGATTATCGCCGTTTACATCGCTCGCACGAAGAAAGTTCTGCCAAGGGCTAGCTGGGCTGACAATGATGGTCGAATTGTCGATTTGGTGAGTTGCCGTTTGCACAAAGACATTGTCAAGGATGCTGGACGGCCCCAGGTTCCAGCCACTGAGGTCGGTGAAATTGAGTTGATCGTCCTCATTCAAAAGCACCAGCAACTGGTTCTCCTGCGGCGTCATGTCGTTGATCGTTGCAGCATTGAGGGTAATGTTTTGGTTGACTGAGCTTGTCAGGTCGAGTGTTTGGAATTGCTCGATCGAGATGACTGAGGCGGTGAGGTCCAGTATTGCGTTGTCACCGACAAGAGACGCGGTGTTACTACCACCGCCACCCCGTAGGATTAATCCAGACGCAGGGAGCACGGTAGTATCGTCAACATTGATGATAAGCAATTGGTCGATGTCGCGACCGGTGAGAGTGAGGGAACCGATGCTGCTCGTGCTCATCCTTAGTAGTTCAGTGTTGCCGATTTCTGCAACCAGTTGAGCGTTCTCGATGAAGACGCTGGTTTCATCGCCCACAAGTTCGACGTTAACATCCTGCAAGCTTGTGCCGTCCAGAAGAGTGATCATGTAATCCTCTACTTCACCGTCAGCTGCTCCACCCGTTGGATCGAGTCCACCTGCGGAACTGATGCGAAATCGTGCTGCAGTTTGACCAACGCTTGAACCTGCGGGAACTAGATACGAAATCAGGTTGCTGCCAGTGGTGGCAGCCAGCGCATCTGCAATTTTTTCGCCCGGATCAGACCAGTCGCCATCGGCGTTGAAATCAATCCAAGCATCAACTTTGCCCGCCTCGGATGCGATGATTTCGAAACTTGACTTTGTATCGGCAGTGGGCAGCGTGATTGCATCAGCAATTTGCAACACGCCATCCTCATCACTTCCATCGCCAGCGGCATTCGACGACGTTTGCCCATCATTTTCGGCGTCGATACTTGGTCCCAATCTGAGCGTTCCCGGAATGTGCCTTGCTCCGTTATCAGCGAGTGTGACGGGATAGATTGCGGGGGCATCACCAAAATCCTGTGCCTGCAGAACATCAATTTCTACCTGAGCAGTGGCGTTCTCGTAATTCTCGTCGGCGTCGGGGATAAAAGTCGTGGAAAGAATTTGGTCATTGCCAATGCCGAGCACGATGCCGATGTCGGGGTTGTAGGTGAATGTGCCCGGAACCGAACTTGTTGCGTTGAGTTGAGTAACGGTCAACGCTGTTCCAATGCCAATCGCTGCTGGATCGTTCCATGTAATCGTCGGTGTTGCTTTGAGTACATTAATGGAGACGCTTCCTGAGACTGATACAAAGCCAGGGGCAGTGGGGTTGAATAAGACTTGCAGTTGTTGAGCGGGATTGGCATTGAGAACCATGCCTGCTGCTGGGGTGTAAATGAATTCTCCCGCAATATTAGCCGAGGCATTCAGTTGGGTAGCGGATAGTGGTGTTCCAAACACAATGTCGTCGGGTGTATCCCACGTCAATGTTGGTGTGCTGCTTGTGACATTGATGGTGACTGTTGTGTCGGTAGGACTGTAAAGGTCTAAATCGTCCGGTGTGAATGTGGTCGTTAAGGTTTGCCCCTGACCCAAGCTGAGGACGGTTCCGGCAGCTGGTGTGTAACTGAAGTTGCCCGCGATATTGGCGGTAGCGTTAAGTTGTGTCTCGCTGAGGGCAGTTCCGACAGCGATGTCTTCCGGAGTGGACCAGTCAATCAAAAGTGGGGTCAGGATTTCAATGGCCCCAATGTCGAGTCTGGTTCGGACTCGTTCGTGTGGGTCGCCGCGTTGGTCGTACTGCAGAATGGGATCAAAGCTGTCAGGTAGAAAGCCAGGGTCACCAGCATCAATCAGTGGGCTGGCTTCCTCGGGGATGTGGCTTGGCGTAGGTCCGCCATAGTCACTCAGGGACAACAGCATGGGGTCAATCACGCCACCTGCGTTCGCATCTCCCACCAAATTTCCGCTCGTTGCGTCTGCGGTTTGTGACTCAGCCAAGGTGGTGCCCGCGTTGTCTCCAATCAAACTGTAAAGTACCGCATCAGTTTGTGTTAATACACCCGTTCCTGTGAAGTCAGGTGCGGGGCCGCTGTCTGTGTTGTTGGCAATGACTGAGTTGTGGATGGTCAGCCTTGAGTTGACTCCGGCAGTGAGGGCAATTCCACCGCCAATGCTGCTTGCTACGTTGTTGACGATGGTTGAGTTGTTGACGGCGATGATGGCTTCGGTGCCGTGGATGCCTGCACCGTCTCCTGCCAGCGTGTCGTTGCCCGAAATGGTGGTGTTGATCAGTTGTAGCGATCCGCCGTCCAATTGCAGTCCACCTCCGGATGCGTTTGTGCCTTCAGTCGAGTTTCCCGAAAGGGTGCTGGATCGAATGGTCACGTCTGTTTGCGACCAAATGCCTCCGCCACCCGCCAAGTCTCCTGCGGTCAGGTTTGAATTGAACCAAGAATCAATGACTGACAATTCCCCAAGCAGCATTTGAACGCCGGCGCCATTGGCTCCCGTTCCGAATGTCGTGTTGTCAATGATGTTAGAAGCACCGAGGGTTAGCTTGCCGTCACTGTTGAATCGAATTCCTGCCCCGCCTTCGGATGCGCCCTGTGTCTCGCCTCCGCTGATCGTTAAGCTGTTGAGTACGACTGGAATCTGATCACCGATGATGTCGAAAACACGTGAGTTGCCTTGTGCATCAATCACGGTGCTGT
>Ga0315321_10001208_pt1 | contig 19780 bp, 12 predicted proteins | sample M180m21515metaG_FD_203464 | JGI IMG/M metagenome (GOLD analysis project Ga0315321, IMG submission 203464) | Ammonia-oxidizing marine archaeal communities from Monterey Bay, California, United States - M1 80m 21515 | ecosystem: Environmental > Aquatic > Marine > Intertidal zone | place: USA...
TTGTCAAATCTAGCTAGAGTGTTCAACTGGTCGTTTTCATAAACCTCCTTTGCCCACCCCGTATAGGGCGTATCTATACCCGACAAGAAAACTATTCCCTCAGCAGCGCTTAGTCTTTCCCACGCTGCGGCAACTTTTCCGATCTCAGATAATGTACTGGAATCACAAAGGTCTGGCTCTTTGAGTACTTGAGATGCTTTAGGTTGGTCAACGGGGCTTTGGACTTCGCTTTCCTTTGCCAGTTCTCGTTTCTCAGCCTCAAGACGAACTATTCTTTCCTCCAGTGACTTGATTGAATCTCCATCACCTCCACACCCAACCATCAGCAGACCAACAAACAGAATGAACAGGATTGCTTTCATCCCCCGATCCAAGCGCCTCTTTGGGCGAGGGTCAAGGGTTGGTGGGGTGTGAGGGGGGGACGAGGATTAGTACTTCTTGTTCGCCTCAATCAACTTGTAAATCTCGGTGATGAGAGACTGAGCCTCGATCAATTGCTCGGAAGATAATTCAATCTCAGAGGAAATCGTTTAATCAATTGAGGCTTTGTCACCAAGAAAACTTGCCCAAAATTTCGCACACCCCCGTTGATTTTTAATGTATTGGCTCCAACAGAAGTTCTTCGTCTCGGACAACGGGAAAGAAAAAATACCACTGGGGACGAATGTCATGAGAGAAATTCATCTATTTTTTGAATTTTTAGTTTATGGAAACTCATCAAATTATGCCAAATGCTCTTAATTATATGGCGTCCCACCCATCTTTCTTTCTGTAAAATAAGATAATGGAATAGAGATCGGAATACTTGCTTCTAGTTTGCCGGCCATTGTAATGTGAATTTCGGATGGAAGTGATCACGGATCGCGGTCTTTCAATCGGTGGAATCTTTGCGATTCAAAGGGGGTTGAGCTTTTTATCCGAATTGAGGAAATTGGAATCTTGTGAAAAAAGATGAGAAGAATTCACTAAAGTTCTAAATATGAAACATTGAGTATTAAACAATGTTCTGCAAATATGTCCTAAGTCTATTTTTATGATCTATTTGGTGGTTTAACTCTTAAACAAGTTTCTAAAATTCAACAAAACTCGCGCTTCGCGACCCTTTGTTTCAGTGCATAGCTAATGCTTTCTTACTTCAGTCAGTTCAGGATGATCCTATTAACGCAGAGTAGCCCCTTGGGAGGCTATCCTTTGAAATGCCAGACTCACTCGCCGCTTTTTGGAAATTTGCTTTCCTGTTTTAAGGGAATCCTTGCATGAAAAAGAAGAAAACGAAGCCTTTTTCTAACCCATCTAATTCCACCACTTCCAAACCTGCCTCTCCTGACATTAAGCCTGATGTCGAAGCTGAGCATGTTGACCGATATTCCTCCAAGTCTGCTAAGGACAGAAAACGGGATGAAAGGATAGGGCGGTATGCCTTTTCGTTTTTCTCCATTTTGATTTTCGTCGGCGGGGTGCTATGCGGAACTTATTTTTTGTCCGATGTATTTCAGGGGTCATCTGGGCAAAGTGGCTCTACAGAATTTCTTGCTCCTGCCCGCCCTGTTCTTGCCACCTCTGAGCCTGAAGATTTTTATCCGGCTTCCGAGTTTCGTAAGCAATCAGCGATTTTTATTGGCTGCCAGAAAAACCTCTTTCTTGATCCCCAGCTTTACGGAGATATTGCCAAGGCGGTAGACCGGAAAGTGCCCCTTTTCGGAGTCGTAAATACGGAGGTAGAAGCTCTAGCAGGGGTAAAAATAATAAAGGATTTGGGTCTACCGCCCGATGCGATGCGTTTTATCGTTTTACCGTCTAATTCAATGTGGATCCGAGATTATGCTCCTTTGGTTCTTAGATTCGACAACGACCGTGCTGTCATGGTTGACGCCAAGTACAACTCCCGAACTATGCGCGAGCAGCGTAAGGAGGATGATTTTATGGGTTTGGAATTGGCCCGCCTCTTGGGTTTGTCGGTTCGTTCAGTCCCTCTTTTGCTTGAGGGGGGCAACCTCATAAGTAATGGAGACGGTCTGTTGTTGACCTCGGCCAAAACCCTCGATGTCAACTTGAAGGCCGAATTCACCCAAAAACAGCTTATGAGTATGTTTTTCGACTATTTCGGGATTCATACCGTTTATACGGTAAAAGCTCTTGCCGGTGAACCCAATGGTCATACCGATATGTTCATGACCATGCTTGGTAAAAACCTGGCCGTCATAGGGGAGATCGATCCTTTGGTTGACCCTGAAAACAGTGCCAGGCTGAACGAAAATGCCGAATTTGTTGCTTCGCTCAACACTTCTTCGGGGCCGATTAAGGTGGTTAGAATACCCATGCCTCCGAGATGGGGCCAGGACTGGCGTTCCTACACCAATATCATTTTGGCCAATGGAATTTTGCTGATGCCTTCCTTTAGCGATGTCGACCCTGCGATTGAGGATCGGGCTGAGCAGGTCTATCGTTCGGCCCTCCCTAATTGGGAAGTCAAACGCATTAATTGCGACAAATTGGTCAAACTGCATGGGCAATTGCATTGCATCAGTTACAATATTCCCCACTTTGTTTCAATGGAAGGGATTATCAAGAATTCGTATCCCAAGATTCCCGAAGTCGAATTGTAGGACAAATTTCTTAAACAGCGAGACGATTGGGTGGTGTCCCCAAAGTATGGTGCCTCATAAATAACAAAGCACTCTGTGCCATAAGGTTAAATTTTCTGACGGCTTTTCTTTTCTCGTTTTGCTCTGCAGGGCAAGGGGAGATCTTCTTCTGTATGAGTTTATCCGATGGAAGCACCTAGATTACGGGTTCGAGAAAGCGGTTGGGGTTGTTATTATTGTGGCTCCATTTTTTAAATTTCATGCCATCGTCGAAATGAGGTAGGAGTAATACCTGCTAAAAGATTGACTTATCCGTGTTGAAAAGATGAACTAATCAAATGAAGTTAATAACTGTTGTTTTGATAATGATAATTTATCTTGGTTTTTCTGAGAAGTCTTTCGGGTATATTTACAGTGCCGGAGGGGAAGAGATCTCAATGGTAGAGGATTTGCCCGAACGGGATGATTTGGACGATCTTGACGCTTGTGTCCTCCACAAACAGTTTTGGATTCTTTGGGTTCCGCTCTGGAATTGGGATGCCAAGTATGTGTTGGCAAATGAAGGGAGCGATCAGTATTTCGAAATAGATGACGAGGAACTTTTGCAGAGACTTGAGGACGATTATGGCGAGGCAGGTAGTGCGATTCCGTTTTGGGACAAGATCGGTGGAAAGATATTGTTCCCGGCTTTGATCCTCCTCTATTCTTTGTTTGGGAAATCTGGTTCGGCGGATGAAGACGAAGAATAGTTTCGCTCTTCTACTCGATGTCTTTCACGCAACGAAATCCTGCGTGGTTACTAGGGGCGAGTGATTCGGAATGATGACGGGCTGCCGGGCGGTAGCGCAGGCAATAGTCGTAATGACAAAGAAAAGATCCTCCTTTGGTGACATGAAGGAACATGAGTTCGCTGACTCCGGTTTGAGGTAGTGGACAAGTTCCGGTTGCACGGAATTCTTCTAATTCGATCTGTGTGATGGGGAATTCCGGGCCCGTGGGATTCGGATGAGGAGTGTCGAGGAATTGTCGATAGTAGGCAGGATGATAAAAGTCACTGCAAATTTCCCAAACATTTCCTGCCATATCGTAGAGTCCGTATGCATTAGGTGGAAAGGAGCCTACGGGAGCGGTGTAAAGGTAGCCGTCCTGTGCAGTATTCTTGGCGGGGAACTTTCCCTGAAAACAGTTCGCCATCCACTTGCCGTCCGGTTTGGATTCGTTTCCCCAAGTGAACATTTCTCCCTCCGTTCCCCCCCGGGCAGCTAGTTCCCATTCCGCTTCGGTAGGTAGCCTTTTACCAGCCCACTTGGCATACGCTTTAGCGTCGTCTGCGTTCACGCATACGACGGGATGATTCATTCTGTTCTTGATCGAGGAACCTTCTCCGTTGGGGCGTTTCCAACAGGCTGCTTTGCGGTAGGCCCACCAATCCCATGGATCGTTTGTATCCCGAGGGTTTATGTTTTTGGGTGGTGGAGCGAATACGGTTGCCCCAGGGATCAATTGCTCTGCGGGGGCATTGGGAAAAACCTCTTTACTCAAGGGTCTTTCGGCAAAAGTGATGTATCCAGTAGCATCGACAAACTCCTTGAATTGAGCGTTAGTAACTTCGTACTTGTCGATCCAGAAGCTCGAAACCTCCACCCTGTGAGCTGGTCCTTCCTCCGGGTAGAAATCGCCGTTCCCTGGAGGCTTGTTGTTTCCCCGAAGGTAGATCCCACCCCGTAGCAAAACCATTCCATCCTCTTCCTTGATTTTTCCGGGAGGAAGGGGTGTTTGCGAGCTCTTGGAGGCTGAGTCCGGTTCCTTGGAGCAAGCTGCAAATAATAGGGAGATAATAAGCCCCATTAAACAAATGGTTTTCTTCATCATGTTAAATGCCGAAGAGGGCTTGGGGAGAACCATATCTTGGGTAGCGGATGCCGATTATTAAAAGAGATCGGCACTAGCCTCATTCGATCAGCATTTCCTTAGCCGACTTACCTTGTGGAATCATAGGCATTACATGCTCGGAAAAGGGAACGATGATTTCGAGTAGAAAGGGTTCGTCGGTCTCAAGCATTTCACGAATTCCATCACGCAATTCTTCACGCTTTGTCACCCGGCGGGCTTTGACCCCAAATCCTTCACAAATTTTGATGTAGTCTGGATAGATTGCATCTAGGTTGTCAGGTCCACCAAGGTTTTCGGGGTCACAAAGAATGGTGTGGCCACGAACGCTTTCGTAAAACCGGTCTTCCCATTGCATGACCATTCCGAGGTGCTGGTTGTTTAACAGAAGGCACTTGGCGTTGATCTTTTCGATCTTGGCGGTGGCTAGTTCCTGAATGTTCATCATGAAAGAACCGTCTCCGTCGATATCGATGACTTCCTTGTCTGGATAGGCAACTTTGGCTCCCACGGCCGCAGGGTAGCCAAACCCCATTGTTCCAAGACCGAGAGAGGATACGAAGGTGCGGGGTTCCTTGTACTTGTAATACTGGGCGGCCCACATCTGATGCTGGCCAACCCCGGTCGTTATGATCGCCTCGCCGTTAGATTCCTCATAAAGTGCTTCAATGGCTTCTTGCCCTGTTACATGCTCGCCCTTTTTGTATTTGAAAGGATATTCTTTCTTCCATCCGTCAATGGTTTCGAGCCAGCCGGAAAGCTCGGGTTTGTCGAAGCCCTTTTCCTTGATCAATTCGCACATCCTGCGCAGAGCGTATTTGATGTCGGTACGGATAGGGAAATGGGCATGCACATTTTTGTTGTGCTCGGATTTGTCTACATCGAAATGAATGACATAGGCTTCCTGCGCGTACTTGTCGACTTTGCCTGTAATCCGGTCGTCGAAACGGGCTCCGGCGCAAAGCAGAAGGTCGCTTTCGCAAACCGCCCAGTTTCCAGCGACTGTTCCATGCATCCCGTACCAGTAGCAAGACTGCGGATGATCGGGGTCGAATACTCCCAATCCCATGAGGGTGTGGGTGACGGGTAGGCCGGTAAGCTCTGCAAACTCCTTGAGTTCCTCGTGGGCTTCGGCCGAAATGATTCCTCCACCCGTGTAGAGAACGGGCTTCTTGGCCTTGGTTATAAGGTTGAGAACCTCGATGAGCTCGTCATCGGTGGCTTTAGGGGTATCGAGTTTGTAGCCGTCAATATCATCGACTTCGGCAGGGAAAAAGGGCTCGAATACCTTTAGCTGAACATCCTTAGGAATGTCGATTACGACAGGACCAGGGCGTCCGGATTCGGCCAAATAAAAAGCTTCTTTGACCACCCTCGGAAGCTCTTCGGCGGTCAGCACCAAGTAGCTATGCTTGACGATGGGTAGAGTCATTCCGAAAAAATCAGTCTCTTGGAAAGCACTTTTTCCAATGAACTCTTGGTAGACTTGGCCCGTGATTGCGACGAGCGGAATACTGTCCATGTAGGCGTCGGCAATACAGGTTACTAAGTTGGTGGCCCCTGGACCAGATGTTGCCATGCAAACTCCAGCTTTGCCTGTGGCCCGGGCATAACCGTGAGCCATGAAACCTCCGCCTTGTTCTTGGCGAGGGAGAATAGTCCGGATTTTGTCGGACTTGGTTAGGGACTGGTGCAATTCCATTGACGCTCCGCCTGGGTAGGCGAATACCACATCCACACCCTCGCGCTCAAGGGCGTTGACGAGTACATCTGCCCCTTTCATGGCGGGACCAAGCTCGCCTTTTGCTTCGGGATCGGGTTGGGTAATGGATTGCGGATTCATAATGTATTATGGGTTGAACCTCTTAAAATGTCAAAAAACTCGTGGTTTTTCAAGGGGAAAGGAGAGGTGCTGCCCATAGGCTATTCTCACAGCTGACCGTGAGCCCCGAGCCTAGATCAGTTCGCGTAAGTCAGTCACGCCGAGCGAGAGGTTCGCGGCTTCCGATTCCTCGAAAACTTGTTCGAGCAGTTTGCGTTTGCTTTGCTGGAGCCCGAGCACCCGTTCCTCAACCGTACCTGAGGTGATTAATTTGTAAACGGTGACTTGTTTGTCCTGACCGATACGGTGTGCCCGGTCGCTAGCCTGAGCCTCGGCGGCTGGGTTCCACCAAGGGTCGAAGTGCACGACGACATCGGCGGCAGTCAAATTCAAACCGGTGCCGCCCGCCTTGAGCGAGATCAGGAAGACCGGGACGGAATCGTCATCCTGAAAGCGGTCGACTTGGCTCATACGGTCCTTGGAGGAGCCGTCGAGGTAGCAAAAGGGGAGGTCAGCGGCTTCGAGTTCTGCTTTGAGCAATTGAAGGACTTGTACGAATTGGGAAAAGACGAGCATCCGGTGGTTGCCTTCTAGGCAGGTGTAAAGCAGTTCGCGAAAGGCGTTGAGCTTGGCGGACTGGTCGGCGGGAAAGCTTTCTTCGAGCAGGCGTGGATCGCAACAGGTTTGGCGCAGGCGGAGGAGCTGGGTGAGGGTCTTCATGCGCATCGCACCTTCGCTTGCTCCGGTGTCTGCTAGTTTGTCCAGTTCGGTCTCGGCGGAATGTCGGACTTTTTCATAGCAGGAGGCTTGTTCCTCGGTTAAGTCGAGGTAGAGGACTTGTTCGATTTTTTCCGGAAGCTCAGGGGCGACTTCTCTTTTGCTCCGGCGTAGGAGGTAGGGGGCTGCTTCTTTGAGGATGCGTTGTTCATGCCAAATGCGGTCGTCGCCACGGGAGGTGGGGGGAAGCTCGGGGCGGGCTCCCGGAAGAAGGAACTCGAGTAGCGAGAGAAGATCGGATACGCTGTTCTCGATCGGAGTACCAGTGAGCAAAACACGTCCGTCCGAGGAGAGCGAAGACATGGCTTGAGCATTCTGGGTTTTGCGGTTCTTAAGATGCTGGGCTTCGTCCCCGATTACGCAGAGGAAGGGAATCCGTTGGAAGAGATCAAGGTCGCGTACAAGAGTCCCGTAGGAGGTGATGACAAGGTCGGGTTTGCCGAGGGCGGCCGATTCTTCGGCCCGGTCGGGTCCATGGTGGACAAGGACGGAAAAATCAGGGCAGAATCGTTGGGCTTCCCGCCTCCAGTTCTCGAGTAGTGTGGCGGGGCATACCACAAGCGAGGTCTTGGCGAATCCTTTTTCCTTGCGCAGTGCGGTGAGCAGACCGAGGGCTTGAAGGGTTTTGCCCAGTCCCATCTCGTCGGCGAGGATACCGCCAAGTCCGTTGTGAAAAAGATGAAGGAGCCAGGCTACACCGGTCTTTTGGTAGGGCCGGAGGATGGAGTCGAGGGTTTCGCCGAGACCGGGAGAGGGCAGGGCGGAGAGATCGCGCAGTGCGGTGCTCCGCTTTTTCCATTTGGCTGGTGGTTGAAAGCGTGGATCGGCTTCCAGTAGAAAATCTTCCACGGAGGGGGCTTGGAATTTTTCTACCCGGTGGCTGGCTCGGGCGAGGAGGAGGGCGTCGGGGTTGCCAGAGATTCGTCGCTGGATTTCTGTGGCTTTGTCAAGTAGGTCGCGGGTGAGCAAATAGACTTTGTTATCGTGGCGGACATGATTCTGACCAGTGGCAAGGGCATGCTCAAGTTCGTCGGGGGGGACATCTCCAGCTTCGATGCGTACTTCGACTTCCGCTCCGTCCTCGTCCGACTCGCTGGCGAAGGTTCGCAGTTCGGCTCGCTTGATGGCGGAGGTGAGTTGGCGAAAGTTGTCGGTGAATTCAACTTCGTAGTCGAGTTCGAGTTCTTTTTGATGGGTGGCGAGAAAATCGAGCACTTTGGAGGGGTCGCGCAACCACCACCAGTGCCGGTGGTTACGGTCGCGTAGAAAGTTCCATTCGCGCATCAAGCGCAGCACTTCTTTGTAGCCGGGGTGTTCAGTGGAGGGAAGGATGAGCCGCAGGTATTCGGTCGACCCTTCGACTTCGATGGGAGGGCCTTCGTATTCGGATTCGTTGAAAACAGGTTCGTCTTCCGGTTCGTCTTTGATTTCGCGAACCGGGCGGGGGCGTTCGGTTTCGGGAAGGGGGATGAAGTCACTCACTCCGAGGAGCTCACCGTTTGCCCACTCGATGGCCTGATCCGGGTCGTTGGCAGGGTAGAAGCAGGAAACCTCGTGGAGCAGTTTGAGTAGCTCGCCAGCTTGGGTGAGGTTGAGTTGAACAAATGAGGAAATTTTTCCGCCACACCATTGAGAAAGGGCAAAGAGAGAAGATCGTTCGGAATCGGAGAGTTCGCCGAAAGCCGCGTGATCGGCTTTTTCGGGGGAGATACGTTCGCCCTCCTCGTCTTCAAGCTCGATCTTGGCGGGAATGGCGTTTCTCTGAACGCACCCGGCGAGGGTGGGGGGCAAGAGAATGCGGAGCCTCACGAAACGATTTCTTACGAAAAAGAGATTGAGCCAATGGCTTCGTTGAGGCCTTTACCGGCGGGAGCTCCGCCCATGGCGAAGTCAGGTTTCCCCCCGCCTTTTCCTCCAAGTTTTCCAGCGAGTTCGCCGAGGTATTTGCCGGCTTGGTGACCAGCTTCCGCGGCTTCGGTTGAACAGATGCAAACCATCCCGCATTTTCCGTTGGCCTCACTGGCAAGCAAAACCACGGAGGGAGCAGCTCTCTTGTTGACTTGGGCGGCGAGGGAACGGAGCTCATTGGGTGAAAAGTCGGGCACGACGGCTTTGATAAAATGCAAGTCGCCTTCTTTTACGGCTTCTCCGATCAACTTATCAGCTAATCCGGCTTGCCCTTTTTGCTCGAAGGATTTGAGCTTCTTGTCGAGTTCCTTCGTTTTGGACTGCATCTGGGTGATGCGATCGACCAGTTCGTTAGGCTTGCAGGCAAGTTGACGGGTGAGCTCATGGATCTGAGTGATTCTCTGGTCGGCCCATTCGTAAGCGGAGAGACCAGCTACGGCCTCGATGCGGCGGGTACCAGCCGCGATGGCGGATTCGCTGACGATGCGCAGAGAACCGATTTCCCCGGCCGAAGAGACGTGGGTGCCTCCGCAAAGTTCTTTGCTCCAACCACCTAGGTCGACGACCCGGACGGTTTCGCCGTATTTGTCTCCAAAGAAAGCGATGACATCGTCGGGTTTTTCGGAAAAGGGGATTTCGTTCGCTTCGAGGGCATCGTTGAGAAGGAGCTTTTCGTTGGATATCCTTTCGATTTCGGCGAGTTGTTCGGGTTTGACGCCTTCGAAATGGGAAAAATCGAAGCGCAGGCGGTCGGTTTCAACAAGGGAGCCAGCCTGGCGGATGTGATCGCCCAAAACTTCACGCAGGGCCCAGTGCAGGACATGGGTGGCCGTGTGGTGGCGTTGGATGGCTTTTCTTCTCTCCAAGTCGACATTGAGAATGGCTTGCTGTTGGGCGAATTCTATCCCTTCGGGCTTGGATTTGAGTTGATGCAAAAAACGGCCAGATGAATCCTTGAGGACGTTCTCGATGACGAGGGTCTGTTTGGAAATGAAGACTGTACCAGAGTCTCCGGTTTGTCCCCCCATCTCGGCATAAAAAGGAGTTTTGTCGAGAACGACAAAGGCCTTGTCGTCCTGCTCGACCAAATCGATGCAGGTGGCGGTGAAGGCTTGAAGATTGGCGGGGGCGTAACCGACGAACTCCGTCGCATCGGCCCCGTCTGAGTCTTCGCTCACCAAAATATCGACGGATTTGTGGGCTTCGCGGGCCCGTTGCCGTTGTTTTTCCATTGCCGACTCAAAAGCGTCTTCGTCGACGCTGAGCCTGCGTTCGCGGGCCATCAATTCAGTGAGGTCGAGTGGAAAGCCGTAGGTGTCATAGAGTTTAAAGGCGAATTCACCGGATAGGACGTCTCCTTCCTTCAGGGCATCGGCCTCGCGGGTGAAGAGATCGATCCCCCGGTCGAGGGTCTTGTTGAAGGATTCTTCTTCGGAACGGAGAGTTTTTTCGATGAGTTCAGCCCGTTCGCCAAGTTCGGGAAAGGTATCCTTCATCTGTTCGATTAGGGAGGGTGCGAGTCGATGAAAGAAGGGTTGGGAAAAGCCGAGGGTGCGTCCGTAGCGTATCCCTCTGCGCAAAATCCGGCGCAAGACATAGTTGCGATCGCTGTTGCCGGGCAGGATACCATCCGCAATAGAGAAGCAAAGAGCCCGCAGGTGATCCCCGATCACCCGGAAGGCGATGTCGATTTCCTCTTGTTCGTTGGTTGGCTTGCCCTCCTCGGGTAGGGTTGAGGCGTAGGTTTTTCCGGAAATTTCTTCCAATTTGGAAAAGATGGGGGAAAATACGTCGGTGTCGTAGTTGGATACGGGTTTTGAAAAATCGGTGAAGCCGTTCGTCGATTGCACGACCGCGGCAACCCGCTCAAAGCCCATTCCGGTATCAACATGCTTGGCCGAGAGGGGGCTGAAGTTTCCGTCGCGGTCCGCGTTGAACTGGATGAAGACGAGATTCCAAATCTCGATGCAATGGTGAGAATCAGCGTTGACGAGATTGCCTTCGCTTTTGCCGTCAGGAGTGAGGTCGAGGTGAAGTTCGCTGCATGGGCCACAAGGACCGGTCTCGCCCATCATCCAGAAATTATCCTTTTTATTGCCCATGACGACATGGACAGCCGGATCAAGCCCCGCTTTTTCAAAGATGCCCGACCAGATGCCATGGGCTTCCTCGTCAAATTCGGCGGGATCGCCTTCTCCGGGTTGATAGACGGTTGCATAGAGGCGTTCAGGGGGGAATTTCCAAATGTCCACGAGTAATTCCCAGCTCCATTCGATCGCTTCCTTTTTAAAGTAGTCTCCAAAAGACCAGTTCCCGAGCATCTCGAAGAAGGTGTGGTGATAGGTGTCGAAACCGACATCTTCTAGGTCGTTGTGCTTGCCTCCGGCACGAATGCATTTCTGGGTGTCAGAAGCTCGGGAATAGGGGGCTTTCTGATCACCAAGGAAATAGGGGACGAATTGATTCATCCCGGCATTAGTAAAGAGCAGGTTGGGAGATTCGGGGAGGAGCGAAGCCGAGGTTACGACTTGGTGCTCTTTCGATTGGAAGAAATCGATAAAGGATTGACGAATTTCCCTGGCCTTCATGGGTAGTCTCCTTAAGAGAGGCGTTCGAGGATGGCTTGGCCCATCTCCTCGGTTCCTACTGATTGGCCACCTTGGGCAAGATCGCCCGTTCGAAAGCCCGCCCGAATGGTTTCCTTGACTGCTTGCTCGATGGAGGCGGCAGCTTCCTCGAGGCCGAAGCTGTAACGGAGCATGAGGGCGGCACTGAGAACCTGAGCACAGGGGTTGGCTAGGCCTTTGCCAGCAATATCGGGGGCAGTTCCTCCGGCTGGTTCGTAAAGTCCGAAAGGAAGGTTCATGGAGTTCTTTCCAGTTCCCAGACTGGCGGAGGCGAGCATGCCAAGAGATCCGCAGATCACAGCAAGTTCGTCGGACAGAATATCTCCGAACATGTTCTCAGTAACCAAAACATCGAATTGATTCGGGTCGCGGACAAGTTGCATGGCTGCGTTGTCTACATACATGTGTGAAAGCTCGATCGAATCGTCAAGCTCGCTCACGCGCTCCGTCACGACTTGCCTCCACAAAACCGAGGTTTCGAGAACATTTGCTTTGTCCACCGAACAGATTCTTCCGCCCCGGAGGCTGGCTGCTCGGACCGCGATTTCGATGATCCGCTCGATTTCACCACTTCTGTAAACCATCGTGTCGATGGCCTCGCGTTCTCCATTCTCAAGGGTCTTGGTGCTCTTGGGTTGCCCGAAATAGATTCCGCCGGTGAGTTCACGAACACACAGCACATCAATTCCATTGGCCACGGTTTGGTGGCGTAGGGGGGAAAGGTCGGCCAATTCGGGGTACAAATTGCCGGGGCGAAGGTTAGCAAAGAGTTCGAATGCCTTACGGATGGGTAAAAGAGCGGCCCGTTCGGGCTGTTCTTTGGGTGGAAGGTTTTCCCATTTGGGGCCACCGACCGACCCGAACAGAATTGCATCTGCTTGCTCGCAGGCTGACAAGGTGGAGGATGGAAGAGCTTCCCCATGGTTGTCGATTCCTATTCCTCCAACGTCATGCGTCGTGCTCTCCGTGCAAAAGTTATGCTTCGAGCCAAGGGCGTTGAGAATTTTCAGGGCGACTTCCATGACCTCTGGGCCAATGCCGTCACCTGGTAAAGTTGTGAAACGTAAGGTTTTCATAACGAGAGAGCATCCATAAGGGATCGGAGCCAGTCTGCAACGATGAAAAAACATGGTGCACGAACTTCACACGAATTCATTGACATTTTACTTGTTTGCGATATTAGTAATTCCTTCAATTACAGTCTTATCCGAAAAAGGAGCGGGCATTGCTCGCTTTTTTTTTTCCTATTTTCCAAAACCTAATAAAAAGCCACAATCATGAGTAGCGAAATTCTCGCAGTTCTTGAATACATGGAGAAAGAAAAGGGCATCAGCCGAGAGGACATGATCGCCACTATAGAGGGTGCCGTCAAGGCAGCAGCTGAAAGAGCGACCAATTCCTCTGGAGACATCCGGGTCGTAATCAGCCCGAAGACCGGAACCATGGAAGCTTGGACGCAACTAGAGGTAGTGGAATCGGTTTCTGATACCTCCCGAGAGATCCACCTAGACAAAGCCCGTCTATACGCGACAGGACCTCAAGTTGGTGATGTAGTCGAGCGTCCAATGGATCCTTCTTATCTCGGTCGTATCGCGGCGAAGACCGCTGAGCAGGCAATTAAGCAAAGACTCCGACAATTCGAGAAGGAACACATTTACGATGAGTTTCGTGATCAAGTCGGTAACTTGGTTACAGGAATCGTCCGTCGTAAAGAAAGGGGAGATCTAGTTGTAGAAGTGGGCAAAGCGGAGGCTTTGCTTCCTTGGCGCGAACGTGTTCCTGGCGAAGACTGGGTGCCTGGTGAGCGTATCCGATGCTTATTGACCAAGCTTGAGCAGCATGGTCGTGGTCCCGAGTTGATTCTTAGTCGATCAAGTTTGAATTTTGTTCGTAAACTTTTTGAAATGGAGGTCGCGGAAATTGCGGATGGGACAGTTTCTTTAGCGGCGATGGCCCGAGAACCAGGTTACCGGACGAAGGTCTGTGTTAAAAGCTCTGATTCAAAAGTTGATCCAGTGGGTGCTTGTGTGGGGGCTCGTGGGGCTCGCGTCAAGAGTATCGTTCGGGAAATGAACGGCGAGAAAGTTGATATCGTTCGTTGGTTCGAGGATCCCGTGGAGCAACTTGCCGAAGCTCTCAAACCCGCGGTTCCTCAAAACATAAGCCTCGATCGCGACAAGAGAAGAATGTATTTTGAAGTGGTTGAAGACGATCTTTCCGTAGCCATTGGCCGAAAAGGCATCAATGCCCGATTGACCTCGCGCTTGCTCGGATGGAAGCTCGATATCGGTAAGGTCGTGGTAAAGCAAGTTGGTTTTGACGAACGGAAAACCAAGGCTGCCGAAGCGTTGACATCTGTAGGGATTGAATTCGAGGTTGCCGACCGACTGGTCGCATTCGGCTTAGTTAGTCCGGAAGCTTTCGAGGGAGTTACGGCAGAAGATTTAGTTGGACTTGGCTTTGATGAGTCGGTGGCACAAGATATTTTATCAAAGGTTAGCCTCGATTCTGAGGCTGAAAGTCCGGATCAAGAAACTCCAAGTGAGGAGCAAGAGGTATAAGCTCAATCACGGTTAATCTAGTTTTCGTTTTATGAGTGTTCGTGTTCACGCAATCGCCAAGCAGGTCAACAAAACCAGCAAGGAAATAGTAGAGATTCTCAAGGAACGCGGGTACGATATTAAGAGTGCATCGTCCACTTTGGATAATATCACCGCTCAATCACTTATAGAAGAATTTGGTGCAATAGAAGAGGAAGCTCCTTCCTCCACAGAAGTAGTGGAGGCGCCCGCCGAAACTGTCACAGAGGAAAAAACCGAGAAACCAAAAGCTGCCACTAAAGACCGAAAAGTAGCGATCGTCAAAAGTAAGGATGATCTCGAAAAGGAGAGGATCGAAAAGGAAGAGTCGGAAAAAAAGGATGAGGAAGAACCTCCTGTTGAAGAGATTGTACAAGACAAGCCTGCTCCAATGGCTCCTCCTCCTCCTTCAAGTTCGCCATCGGTTCCCTCCCCTCCGCCTTCCAAGATGGCATCTGCTCCACCGCCACCATCTTCGGCGGGCAAATCGGCCATACCTGGACCTCCTTCCACGCCGAAATCTGAAGGTTCGGAGGAAAGTGGTGTCGTAGAGGGAAACTTGATCATTATCAAGCCGCCTATTGTCGTACGCGACTTCGCTGGTTTTATCGGGCTCAAGCCTTTCCAGTTAATTTCTGAGCTTATGGAAATGGGTATTTTCGCATCGATGAACCAGTCGATCGATGAAGAGGTGGCCAGGAACATTGCCTCTATAAGAGGGTTTGAACTTGAGATAAAGCACCGGGGTGAAAAAACGGAAGCTGTTGAAAAGAAAGTTAAGGTAGAGATTGATGAAAACGACGAGAAGTATCTCAGACCGCGTCCCCCAGTTGTTTGTATTTTGGGTCATGTAGATCATGGTAAGACGACCCTTCTCGATACCATTCGCAAAGCAAATGTTGTGTCAGGAGAGGCTGGAGGTATTACTCAGCATGTTGGTGCTTATCAAATCGAGCGTTCAGGTCAGAAAATCACTTTTTTAGATACTCCTGGACATGCTGCGTTTTCCAAAATCCGTGAAAGAGGTGCCAATCTTACGGACGTTTCAGTTTTAGTTGTAGCTGCAGATGATGGTTTCATGCCTCAGACTGACGAGGCTTTGAAGTTTGCTCAGCGTTCTCAAGGCTCCATTCTTGTTGCTATAAACAAAATGGATGTGAAGGGAGCTGATGCCGAGAAAGTAAAAACTCAAATGCAGGAACGCTCAATCGCTCCCGAGGATTGGGGCGGTGAAATTGTTACTGTTCCAGTTTCTGCACTTAAGGGTGAAAATGTTGAAGATCTTCTCGACATGATTCTTCTGCAAGCCGAGTTGATGGAGCTTAAGGCCAATCCTGATGCCATTGCTGAGGGTTCAGTAGTTGAAGCCCGCCAAGAAGTAGGACGAGGCCCTACTGCTACGGTTATCGTGCAAAAAGGAACCCTTAATGTGGGTGATTCTATCCATTGCGGGTCGGTTTACTGCAAAGTTAAGGCGATGATCGATGACCAAGGGAATCAAGTTAAAACAGCTCCACCGTCAACCCCTGTAAATATTCTGGGTTGGTCCGGAGTGCCAGAGGCGGGAGCCACTTTCAAGGGAGCCAAGAACGAACGTGCGGCCCGAAAAGAATCTGAAGAGTTTGAATTGAGCGAAAGGCAGGTAGTTGCTATGCCTACCGAAGAAAAAGAGGAAGGCGTTACCGGAGTCGATGCCTTGTTTGCAGCAATTTCCAAAAGCAAGAAAACCTCCTATCGCGTCATCCTTAAAGCTGATGTGCGGGGCTCCCTAGAAGCCTTAGAAGAATCCTTGCGATTGATCGAGAGCGATAAAGTTCTCCTTGAGATTCTTCAAGGTGATGTTGGTCAAGTCACCAAAAATGACATAAAGATGGCAAACACTTCTGAAGCTGATGTGATTGGCTTTAATGTGAAGTTGGAAAACGGCGTTATTGGTGAGGCCAAGCACTTGGATGTTCGTGTTTTTCAAAACAATATCATTTATGAGATTATCGATTTAGTCCGTGATAATATGGCTGATATGCTAGAGCCAGAATTGGTCGAGAAAAAGACTGGTCGTGCCGAGATAAGGCAAGTTTTCAAGGTGAGCAAGGGACGTGTTGTAGCTGGTTCCATGGTAATGGAAGGCTCTATAGTGCGTAATAAGGGAGCACGTTTAATCCGAAACGGAGAGGTTCTAGCTGAAGGCAAAATCGATACTCTTAAACGTTTCAAGGATGATGCAACCGAGGTCAAGGCAGGTTTTGAGTGCGGAATAAGGCTTGATTCTTTTGATCGTTACGAAGAGGGCGACATACTTGAAACCTTCGAAGTAGAAAAAATTCGTTCAACCCTTTAGGGGCAGAGCAAATGAGCCTGCGGCTTGCTCGAGTTAACGAACTGATAAAGCGGGAAATCGGTACTTATTTGCGTACCCGTTACCGTTCGGAAAGCATTTGTTGGACAATTACTTCTGTTGATGTTGCCGCAGATTTGCGGAACGCAACCGTTGCCTACTCGGTTCTTGGTGATGAAATCAAAAGCCGAGAAGCACAACTTTTCTTTCGTAAGCATGCGGGAGAAATTCGTAAGGAAGTAAGCACTTATGTTATATTAAAGTACTCACCTAGGCTTCAGTTCGTTAGAGACTACGGAATCGAAAGAGGCAACAGGGTCATGGAGATTCTCGACGAGCTCGAAGAGGAAGATCCCGAGACGTCAAAAGAGACATAAGGTGTGCCACGATTGTGACACCCTGTCTCGGTTTTGAGCGTAATGAAGATGTGTACTTGTGGGGTCTTTTTCGTAATGGTTTGATAATTAGATGCTTGTGTATTCATTCTTAAGAGGCGCAAGATTTGCATTTAAGGCCATGTGAGTAAAATAATTGGTATTGATCTTGGCACGAGCAATTCGTGTGTTGCAGTGATGGAAGCGGGTGAACCAAAGGTGATTCCTAACTCCGAAGGTTTTCGGACGACACCCTCCATCGTGGCATTTGGCAAAAATGGAGAAAGACTGGTTGGTCAGGCAGCAAAAAGGCAAGCCGTTACAAATCCGGCTAACACGATTTTCTCGGCAAAGCGTCTGATCGGCAGAAAGTATTCTGAGATAAAGGACGAAATAGGTACACCTCCTTTCAAGGTTGTCGAAGGGAAAAATGGAGCTGCTACAATCGAGTGTGAGATCGAAGGAAAGACCGAATCGTTCATGCCCGAACAAATTTCCTCCATGATCCTAGGCAAGCTCAAGGCCGATGCGGAAGCCTACCTCGGTGAACCAGTCACAAAAGCTGTCATAACTGTCCCTGCCTACTTTAACGATGACCAAAGAAGAGCAACCAAGGATGCTGGAGCCATTGCAGGGTTAGAGGTAGAGCGAATCATCAACGAACCAACTGCTGCTTCTTTAGCTTATGGTCTTGATAAAAAGGGAGAAGAGACAATAGCCGTTTACGATCTTGGGGGAGGCACTTTTGATATAAGCATCCTTGAGATAGCAGAGGGTGTATTTGAGGTGAAGGCTACAAACGGTGATACTCAGCTTGGTGGAGATAATTGGGATCAGAAAATTATTGATTGGCTGATCGGTGAGTTTAAATCCGAACAAGGGATCGATCTTTCAGGTGATGCTATGGCTATGCAACGCCTCAAAGAAGAAGCTGAGAAAGCAAAAATGTCTCTTTCGTCTTCTCAATCCACTGAAATCAATTTGCCATTCATAACGGCCGATGCATCTGGGCCAAAGCATCTCAATGTGACACTGTCCCGATCCAAGTTAGAGCAAATTTGTGATGATCTCTACGCTCGTACCAAGGCGCCTTTTGAAGCCTGCTTGAAGGATTCGGGTCTTAGCATCGGGGATGTGGGCAACCTTGTCTTGGTTGGTGGTATGACAAGAAGCCCGAAGATACTAGAACTTGCTAAGGAGCTTGGAGGAAAAGACCCCCATCAGGGTGTAAACCCCGATGAGGTGGTAGCGATTGGTGCTGCCGTTCAGGGTGCCGTTTTACAAGGTGATGTGAACGATGTTCTCTTGCTTGATGTTACTCCCCTTACTCTGGGCATTGAAACAGCTGGTGGTGTTTCCACTGCTATGATTGAGCGCAACACGACTATTCCGACAAAGAAGTCACAAGTGTACTCAACAGCAGCAGACAACCAGCCGGCTGTTGATATCGTAGTATTACAAGGGGAGCGCTCAATGTCCCAAGACAACAAAACTTTGGGTACTTTCAAGTTAGACGGTATCGCACCCGCCCCACGTGGGACTCCCCAAATTGAAGTGATTTTTGATATTGATGCAAATGGCATCCTTAATGTTACTGCCAAAGACCAGGGTACGGGCAAGGATCAGAAAATCACCATTTCCGGGTCATCCAGTATGGACGAAGCTGAAGTCGATCGACTGCGCAAGGAAGCCGAGAAGTTTGCGGAACAAGATAAAGAACTGAAAGAACAAGTCCAAGTTCGCAATGAATTGGACTCAATGGTTTATCAGTGCCAGAAGCAACTCGACGAGCTAGGAGACAAAGCCCCAACCGACTTGAAGGAAAAGGTGGAGTCGCTTCTCTCAGATACCAAAAAAATCTTGGAGAAACCAGATGCAAGCTTAAGCGAACTAACCGCAGCAAAGGATTCTCTCCAGAAAAGTTTCGAAGATCTCGGGCAGGAAGCATATAAACAAGGTGCTACCGCTGCTGGTCCTAACCCTGATCCACAGGCTCAACCTGAGAGTTCTGCTGAATCCCCAAATGACAAGAAGAAGGATGATGATATTGTCGATGCGGATTTCGAGGTTGTGGACGACGAAAAAGGTAAGAGCTAGATTTGTTTTTTCGATCCCTCGACGTGAAGGCGTGAGGGTGTTCAAACCTCAATATACAAAATAACCCAAAACAAAAGGAAAATGAGTAAACCAAAAATAACACCGTTGGGAGATCGCGTCTTGGTCAAGTACGTCGATGACGACGAGCAAGTAAAGGGCGGGATTATCATTCCGGACTCTGCAAAAGAAAAGCCTCAAGAAGCTGAGATAGTAGCTCTTGGAACTGGCAAGAAGGATGACGACGGTAACCCCGTTGGCTTTCAAGTCAAAAAAGGAGATCGAGTGCTTATCAGTAAATACGGTGGTACCGAGGTCAAGATCGACGATGTTGAATATCAGCTCGTTCGTGAAGATGATATTCTCGGCATTGTTGCATAAGGCTTTTCACATACAATTCATAAACAACTAAGAAATTATAGAAATGGCTAAGCAAATATTATTCGATGAACCAGCTCGTAAAAAAGCCCTCAAAGGTGTAACTACACTGGCTGACGCAGTGAGTGTAACGCTCGGACCTAAGGGTCGGAACGTGCTGATTGACAAAAAATTCGGTTCTCCGACAGTAACTAAGGACGGCGTCACAGTTGCCAAGGAAATTGATCTCGTAGATCCTTACGAAAACATGGGAGCACAAATGGTTCGTGAAGTAGCTTCCAAGACTTCGGATCTAGCCGGTGACGGCACTACTACCGCAACTGTTTTGGCAGCTTCCGTTTATCGTGAAGGACTCAAGAATGTTGCTGCCGGGGCTAACCCCGTTTACCTGAAGCGTGGAATCGACAAAGC
>Ga0315321_10001213_pt1 | contig 19758 bp, 16 predicted proteins | sample M180m21515metaG_FD_203464 | JGI IMG/M metagenome (GOLD analysis project Ga0315321, IMG submission 203464) | Ammonia-oxidizing marine archaeal communities from Monterey Bay, California, United States - M1 80m 21515 | ecosystem: Environmental > Aquatic > Marine > Intertidal zone | place: USA...
AAACATGATTGTAACTAATAGATGTGATTTAACATGTTGGTATTGTTTCTTTTATGTAAAGAAAGGTCTTGAAGGTGCTTACATGTATGAACCAGATCATACTCAAGTTAGAGGTATGATGAAAACTCTAAGAGCAGAAAGACCAATTCCAGGAAACTCTATGCAAATTACTGGTGGTGAACCAATGCTTAGAGATGATATATCTGATGTTATTAAAATTATGAAAGAAGAAGGTGTTGACCATATTCAAATGAATACTAATGGTATTAGACATGCAATGGATCCAGAAGCAGCAAGAGAAGTAAGACTTGCTGGATGTAACAATTTGTATCTTTCTTTTGATGGTGTAACTGCAAGAACAAATCCTAAAAATCATTGGGAGATTCCATATGCTCTTGATAGTTGTAGAAAAACAGGTACTACTGTAGTATTTGTTCCAACTGTAATTAAATCAATTAATGATCATGAACTAGGTGGAATTATTAGATATGCACAAAAGAATATGGATGTAGTTCATGCTGTTAACTTTCAACCAGTATCATTAACTGGAAGAATGGGTAAATCTGAACGTGAAAAATATAGAATTACTGTTCCTGATTGTGTTCAAAGAATTGAAGAACAAACAGATGGTCAAGTAACTGTTGATGATTGGTTCCCTGTCCCAAGTTGCATGCCATTAACTAATGTAATTGAAGCATTCTCAAGTAAACCAAAATATGAATTATCTATTCACTTTGCTTGTGGTGCAGGAACATACATCTTTGAAGATGCAGATACAAAGAAATTTGTTCCATTGACTAAATTCTGTGATATTCAAGGAATGTTAGAACTCTTTGAAGATAAATCAGAAGAAATTCGTTCTGGTAAGAACAAATACTTTACAATGCTTGAAGTTGTAAGAAAACTAAAAGGTTTTGTTGACACTAAAAAACAACCGGCAGGATTAGATTTAGCAAAAATGTTTGGTAATATTCTCATGAAGAGATCATTTGATTCAGTTGGTTCATGGCACGTCAAAGGATTATTCCTTGGTATGATGCACTTCCAAGACAAATACAATGAAGATTTAGAAAGATTACAAAGATGTGATATCCATTATGTTACTCCAGATCTTAGAATAGTACCATTTTGTGCATTTAATGTAATTCCAGAATGGTACAGAGATAGAATTCAAAAGAAATATTCTATCACTGTAGAGGAATGGGAAGAACGTGAAGGTGTAAAACTTGAAGATGGTCTATATCGAGGTCTTATGAGACGTGGAGCAGGTGATGAACTTGCTGCTGGTTGTGCAAAGAGTCAGATGTTCCATGATGCATCTCAAGCAACAATGTAATTGAATTTTTATTCAAAAGAGTAATAACAGTTTAAACCATACTTTCTTCATTGAATTCTCAAACTAAGTTATTTCAATCTGGTAATTTTCATTTTAAATTAACTCATCTTGTTATAATTGGAGTATTGGTTTTAGCTTTTTCAACATCTTTTCTAATCAGATCTCAACCTGCAAATTATGGATTTGAATTAAATGAATTTGATCCATTTTTCAATTTTCGTGGAACTGAATATATTGTAGAAAATGGACTAGTCGAATATTTTGAATGGAATGATGATAAAAGTTGGTATCCTATAGGACGTGATGTTTCTGCTACGTCTCAAGTAATGCTTCACATTACAGCAGCAATATCTTATCAAATTTTTGGCGGAAATTCCAGCGTTTATGATTTTACTATATTATTTCCAGCAATTATTGGATCATTAACTGTGATAGTTATTTTTGGATTAGTAAGATTATTTGCAGGAACTACTGCTGGATTATTTGCATCGTTACTTTTTGCAATATCTCTCCCAATAATTTTACGAGGATCTCTTGGTTGGTTTAAATCAGAACCATTGGGAATTTTTTATGGATTACTTGGCGTTTATCTATTTTTAAGTGGAATACGTTCTGAAAATAAAAAAATTGTAGTCTCTAAAATCATTTTTGGAGGCATAATTATGGGCTTTGGAATGTCATCTTGGGGTGGAAACCAATTTTTTATAATTCCCTTAGGTTTGTTTATCCTCGCTTTACCTTTTCTTAGAAAAGATCATAATTTTTTACTATGGAGTATTCCGTTATTTGTAATAACTTTTCTTTTAACTTCCGCATCTTTTGAAAGGCCTGGACCAAGTTTTGTATATGGAATGGGAGGTCTTTCATTAATAATTCCAACAATATTTTTAATCACTTGCATATTCATTCAGAAAATAAGTTCCGATAAAAATAAAATAAGAAATGGATTGATTTTATTACTTTTTGTAATAATATTAGGATCTTCTTTACTTGCAATTGCTCCATTATTCATTACGGAAAATTCAGCTTTCAATTTACCTAGTTTCCGTTATCTAAACGCTCTTAATCCATTTTTAACAACTATGGATCCGCTTGTTGACTCTGTTGCAGAACATGCTACAACTAGTATTAAAGAATCATTTTTCTTTCATTCAATTATGATGATTTTTGCTGGATTAGGAGTTTGGTTTATGATATCTAAAAAAATATCTCAAACTGAAATTTTTGTGAAAAACGATATGAAAATATTTGTACTTATTATTGGAATAACTGGTGTTTATGTTAGTTCTGCATTTATACGATTGGAAGTATTTGCTTCTATTTCGTTAATTATTCTTTCTTCTATTGGTTTATCTATTTTAACAAAACAAATTTTTAAAATAAAATATTCTGGAAAGAAAAATTACTTTTTAAAAATTCCTTATGTTGCTATAATTCTTATTTTATTTATGATTCCATTAATTTATCCTGATGGTAATTGGATCACTGTTCATGATAGTGCTCCAATAATTTTTACTGGAGGAAGCTCATATCCTCCTAGTAATGATTGGGTAGAAACACTTGAATGGATTAAATTGAATACTCCTGAAAATGCAGTTATTGCTTCTTGGTGGGATTATGGATATTGGATTCAAACAATGTCCGATAGAGCATCATTAGCAGATAACTCTACAGTTCATACCAATATTATTGAAAAAATTGCTCAAATGTTTCTTAGCACACCTGATGAAAGTTGGGATATGCTGACAGAAATGGATGCAGACTATCTTGTAATTTTTGTAGCTGCTCAAAAATTTTTAGTTGAAACTACAGCAGGAGAACGGATGTACTACGTTTTAGGCGGGGGTGGTGAGGAATCAAAAAAATCTTGGTTTATACGTATCGCTAACTTACCACTTGAAAAATTTGTATATTCTGATTATGTAACTGGTACTAATTATTTTGAAAATGAAACATTGTTAGGTAAAGCAATTCCATTTACTACTGATTTTTATTTTAATGAACAAACTCAAGAATCATCAAATATCTACAAGCCTGGATTCTTTGCAGTTAAATTTAAAGATATTATATACGGTTCTGATGATAACGGTCCATTAAAATTAGTATATACGTCCTCTAGTGTCGATGAATTTGAAGAAGGTACTATGCTTGGTGTATTTGTTTATGAAATAAATAAAAATTATAAATCACTTTCAAATAATTCCAATTTAATTTTAAACCAATAATTAATTTTATTTGCTAATTTTATTTGCTAATTTTATTCCACTAATCATTTCCACATCATCTTGATTTAAAAGAAATTCTATTATTTTTTCATACATTCTTCCACCTTTCATTTTTAATACATTATCATGCCATAAAATACTAATTATATTAAATTCTAAATCTAATTTACGACAATGGTTCAAAGTTTTTTCTACCGTATTAATAATTTTATCTTCAGAAATTTGCATATGTGTAAATAGATATGCATCCATTAATGTAACTGGAAATTCAATAATATTATTAATTTTTTTATATCCCATTTCATCAGATGTAATAGAATTTTTAGTTTTTCTAAATGATGAATCATAAATAAATTTTAATTCATATAATTTTTTTAATAATTCCTTATCATTTGATAAATAATGTACCCTATTACCATAAATTTTTGAATTTGTTATTTTTTCAAGATTTTCTTTTTCTTGTCTAATTTTAGTAATATCATTTATTGATGATGGATCTGTATGTAATCCAATTTCCCAACCCCCATTTTTTAGATTTTTAATATCATCTTCATAATCCATATAATTTCCATTTTCATATTGTGTTCGAAAAAAGAATGTTGATTTAACTCCATATTTTTCTTCAATTTCCATATATTCTGAAAAATTACGATATAGATTGTTCATTGGTGTGTTTTTAAATAATTTTTCGTCGAATCTGTTTTTTCTTTTTAATATATGATCTTTTGATGGGCCATCAAAACTCCAATCTACATCATGACTTAAAAATACATATTGTTTTTTCATTAAATACAATTGATTTATTATCCATAATATAAGATTGTTATAATAATTGACTATGAAAAAAATTCTAGTAACAGGTTCAGGTGGAATAGGAGGGGTGAATTTTGTTAGGGCACTAAAATTATTTACTGATAAATTCTTTATTGTAGGCACTGATTTTAATAAATATTATCTTCAATTTGCAAATCTTGATGAAAAAATAATTTCACCAAAACATTCTGATCCTAATTTTATTAATTTTTTAAATGAATTAATAGAAAAATACACGATTGATTTTTTACATCCACAACCTTCTTCTGAAGCACTTGTCATATCCAAAAATCTTGATGAAATTCAAACAAATACATTATTGCCACCATCAAATGTAATTTCTACAGATAAACTTGAAACACAAAAAATTTTATCAAAATTAAATATTTTAGTTGCAAAAACTAAAGTAATTAAAAATTATGAGATGATTGAAAATGAATTTAATGAATTAGGTAATGGCCCACATTGGATTAGAGCAAAAAGTGGTGCTGGTGGGAATTTAAGCTTACTTTGTAATAATTCAAAAGAAGTTGAATATTGGATGAAATTATGGATTTTGAGAGGAAAAGCAAATTTTGATGATTTCATGTTACAGGAATATTTACCTGGTCGAAATATTGCATGGGATAGTTTTTGGTATAATGGAAAATTAGTTTCATCATTTACTAGAGAAAGAATAGAATATCCGTTCAAACACATTTCACCTTCAGGTATTACTGGAACACCTACAGTTTCTAAAATAATTATTGAAGAATCTGTTAATAAAATTGGGGAAGCTGCTGTTAAATCTGTTCATGAAATGCCTCATGGAAATTATGCTGTAGATCTTAAGGAGGATATTAATGGAAATTGGCATGTAACTGAAATTGATTCAGGAAAATTTCATACTACTACTCCTTTATGGGGCTATATTTCTACAAAATTTTTAAACCAAGATCCTTTGTATAATATGCCATATCTTTATACAATGATTGGATTAGATGAGATTTCTGATCCTGGATTTTTGGGAAATGATATTTATCCTGAAGGACTTCATATTTTACGTCATATTGATTGTGGTACATGGATATACAAAAATGATGGTTCTAAGGAAAAAATTCTATGATTAAAGCCATTATTTTTGACATGGATGGAACTTTAATCCAACTTCCAATTAACTATGATGCTATTTTCAAAAAACTACAAAATCTTTTTGAAATTGAGGATGAATTTAAACCGTTAATTCCAACAATTTTAGAAAAATCAAATGGTAATGTGAAATTAATTCAACAATCGTTTGATTTAATTTGTGAAGAAGAAACACAGGCAGCAAAAAAATTTAAAATTATGAATAATGCAATTGAAGTTCTTAATTATTTTAAAAATAACAATTACTCTTTAAGTTTAGTAACTATGCAATGTGAAAGTGTTGCGAAGTCAGTTTTAGATAAAATGCAAATTTCTGAATTATTTTCTAATATTATTACTAGAGATGATAGTCATGAAAGATCAACACAAATTAAAAAATGTGTCAATTTTTTATCTTTACCTTCTAATCATGTGATGGTTGTTGGAGATAGAATACATGATGTAAAATCTGCAAAACAAGTTGGTTGTATTCCCATCCTTTGTAATAAAGATAAGATAAATTCTTTTAATGAATGTGTAGTTATAAGTGAATTATCTGAACTTTTTAAAATTAATTTATCATAATAAGAAAGCCCTTAAAAAGAATAGAAATAATTATTTTTTATGAAAATCTTAATAATTTCTCCTACACAATCTGGAATAGGTGGTACAGCTAAACATGTACAAGGACTTACAAATTATTTAAAATCAAAAAATCATTCTGTTAAAATAATTTCATCAGAAAATACATTTACAATTCCTATAAAAAAATTAAAAAATCCAAGTTTTATGTTATCAGCATTACTTAAAACAAAATTCAGTGAAAATTATGATATAATTCATGCTCATCATCCAACAGCTGCTCTTGCATTTAAGGGCAGTTCAGGTAAAAAAGTTGTAACTTTTCATGGCATTTTTAGCAATCAAATTGGAATACTACATGGAGAAACTGCTCATAATCTATCAAACAAATATGAACAAAATGCCTTAAAGTGGGCAGATGCAATAACAGCTGGATCAAAGGATGCTTTTGATTATTATTCAAATCAAGGTTATCATCCACATTATATCCCAAATGCAATTGAGATTGATTCGTTACCTTTAGAGATTAATCAAAAATATGATAAACAAATTATTTTTGTAGGACGTTTATCGAAAGAAAAAGGAATTGAATCTTTAATTCGTTTATCTGAAATTTTACCAGAAAATATCCATCTACTTATTGTTGGTTCTGGTCCTTTAGAAAATGAAATAAAAAAAATTGCAAAAATTCATTCTAACATAGATTTTTTGGGATATTTACCAAAAAACAAAGTCATACCATTAATTCGTGGTTCTTTTGCTCTAATTCAACCTTCTCTAGCAGAAGGAATTAGCTCTACAATACTAGAAGCGATGGCTTGTAAGATTCCAATAATTGCATCTAATCTTGGTGGTAATAAAGAATTAATTATTGATAATGAAAATGGATTTCTTGTTAATCCTGAATCTATTGATGAAATAAATAAAAAAATTATTATTCTTTCTGAAGATAAAACTCTAGTTAAAAATTTTGGTCAAAAATCCTCTGAATTAATTAAAAATTTTGAATGGTCAAGTATAGGGCAAAAATATTTAGAATTATATGAATCCCTTCTTATTTAGTATTTTTAACAATAATTTTTTCTATACCTTCTACTAAAGTATATTTTGGATTCCATTTTATTTCTTTTTTTATTTTAGTAATATCTGCTTGAATTTTAGGAATGCTATTTTCTTTAGATATTTTATATTTTCTTTTTATTTTCTTCTTACTTTTCTTTTCAAATAACTGAATTATATTTTCAAACGAGTAAGATTTTCCTGAACCAATATTAAAAATTTCAAATTTACATTCATAATTAATTAATTTTATAATTACTTCAATTAAATCATCTATAAATAAATAATCTCTTTTATTATTTTTATTAATTATTGTAATAGAACTGTTATTTTTAATTGATTTCATTATATTTGAAATAAGTGAATTATCTTTTTGTAAATATCCAAATATGTTAAATGGTCTTAGTATAATTATTTGTATTTTATATTTTTCTGCATAAATTTTACATAATTCTTCAGATAAAACTTTACTCTTTGCATAAGTATTATGAGGTTTTACTTCGTATTTTTCATTAATTGGATTCTTTTTTGGATTACCATATACATAACTACTAACAAAAATTATTTTTTTTATTTTTTTTTGGACACAATATTCTAAAATATTTAATGTTCCTAAAAAATTATGCTCAAAAAATGTATTTTTTGAATAATTTTTTTCTGATGGAATTTTTGCTGCTAGATGAATCACAGTATCTGCTCTTTTCATTTTTAATACATCTTTTCTAATACGTAAATCTATATTTTTTCCATTCTCATCTACTGCAATACTGTAGTTGGAAATTTTTTTAATCAAATGTCTTCCAATAAACCCGGTTGCACCTGTAATCAGAATTGAATTTTTCATCTATTTTGTGAATGTATAACTTGAATTTAATCTAAAGTTTTTGAATTATATGAAAGTAAAATTTAGTATAGGAAATGATTTATTGGAACATGAATTTGATATAACATGTCGTCACTTTTAAAAGGTAAAAAAATCCTTGTAACTGGTGGATCAGGCTCAATTGGAAAAGAACTTGTTAAAAAATCCATAAGTGAAGGAGCATCTTTAGTTAGAATATTCAGTAACGATGAAAATGCGCTTTATGAAACAGAATTAGAGTTTTCTGGAAAAAATATTGAATATGTGATAGGAGATATTCGAAATTCTGAAACAGTAAATTCAATTGTAAAAGACATTGATATTATTTTTCATACCTCTGCATTGAAACATGTGGATAGATGTGAATTAAATCCATTTGAAGCAGTAACTGTGAATACAATCGGTACGTATAATGTTTGTAAATCTGCAATACGAGAATCCGTTTCTAAAGTAATCAATATTAGTACTGATAAAGCTGTGAATCCAATAGGTGTTTTAGGTGCCACAAAATTACTTTCAGAAAAATTAATTTCTGCTGAATCTTTTCACAATAAATCTAAAACAATTTTTTCATCTGTAAGATTTGGGAATGTTTTACAAACACGAGGTTCTATTGTACCTAGAATTGAAAATCAAATAAAAAATGGGGGGCCAATTACTTTAACTGATAAAAATATGAAACGATTTTTCATGACAAAAAAACAATCTGTTGATTTGATTTTAAAGGCAACTGAATACGCAAAGGGGGGTGAAACGTTTGTACTAAAAATGCCATTAATATCATTAAATGATTTGTTTGATGTAATGAAAAAAATTATTGCTCCAAAATATAATTTAAATCCTACTATTATTAAAACAAAAATAATTGGTATTCGTCCAGGTGAAAAAATTACTGAATACCTTTTAACTGATTTTGAATTAGAAAATGTTTTAGAAACTAAAGATTTCTTCATAATGCCATCTATGTTTGATTCTGTATCTTCTAAAAAATATAAGAATGCTAAAAAACCAAAAAATATTAAAAATTATTTTGAAAAATTAAAACCAATTAGTAAATTAGAAATACAAAAAATGTTAAATGATGTATATTAAATAAAAATTTTTTATTGAGAATTACATAGAATTATTTTATTTTAAAATTTACATTGATTAACTATTTATGAAAAACAAAAAAAATATTCAATAGATTTACATATCTATAATTTTGAATTGATATGAATTGAATACTAATGTTGTAATGACTACTGAATATTCAATGGATGAACCAAGCGGTTCTGCAATAAGAGTCAAATGGGAAGTTGATGCTTTACGGAAGCATGGATTTACAAATATTTCTATAAGTGATAATTTCGATCAAAATTCCGAAAAACCCACAAATTGTTTAATTCATGCTCAACAACATACAGGACGTTATTTTGAAAAAAATACTTACATTTCTGATATTCATGGAATTGGATATGAAGCAATGTGGTACAAATTTTTCAATAAATCATTACCTTTATGGAAAAGATGGGGGTTCAGAACAAAATCTCATTATATCAAAAAACTGGAACATAAGATTTGGAAAAACGCTGCACATCTTGTATGTGTGAGTGATGAAGTTTATGATAGAGTAAAACACTTTCAGAGTTCAACTATTATTAAAAATGCTGTAAACATAGATGATTATCCTACAACTAGATGTAATGAAATGAAAGTTGCAGTAGTTGGTCCTTTTTTACCTGGAACCCAAAATTATGAAGCACTTGAGTTACTACATTTTTGTGTTAAAAATTCGCCTAAAATAAATTTTGAATTTATTGGAGATGCTTCTATTGATTTCAAAGAATCTTTATCATTTTCGAATGTAAAATTCTTAGGAAGAGTAGAAAATTATCTTGAAGTTTTATCTGGAAATAGTGTTTTACTTTCTCCTTATCCTGATCATTCTCGTTTACTAGCAGGTAAAACAAAAATGTTGGAAGCTGGAGCATGTCAAATGGCAGTTCTAACATCAGAAACTGGAGCATTAGGACATCCCAAAAATCTTTTTCTTGAGGCAAAATCAAAAAATGATTATCTTGAAAAACTACAATATCTTCAAGATGAACAAGTAAGAACTATAATAGGAAAAAAACTTCGGTCAGAAATTTCAAAAAAATATGATGTTGATATAGAAACAAAAAAATTATTAAAATTATATGAAGAATTTTCTAAATAATTTGTTTTTTTATACGTAGAAAAGGATAAACGAATTTTTATTATACATAAATTAACATATAGTGTGAAATCCAAAAGAGCTCTAATTTCAGGTGTGACTGGTCAGGATGGGGCTTATCTAGCAAAGTTACTACTAAGTAAAGGATACAAAGTTTTTGGGACATTTAGAAGAGCATCAACACCAAATTTTTGGAGATTACAACATGTTGATGTTTATTCTAAAATTAATCTGATTCCTGCAGATCTTTTGGACATGGGTTCTTTAATTAACGCTATAAAAATTTCTGATCCCGATGAAATTTATAATATGGCCGCAATGAGTTTTGTTAGTACAGCATTTGAACAACCTGTTGGTAATTCACAAATAACAGGTACTGCTGTCACACGTTTTGTGGAAGCTATTAAAGCATTAAATCCAAATGTAAAATTTTATCAGGCTTCAAGTAGTGAAATGTATGGAAATTCAAACACTAACATTCAAAATGAAGAAACTCCTTTTTCACCTGCAAGTCCATATGGGGCAGCAAAACTTTATGCACATTGGATGACTAAAATTTATCATGAATCATATGATATGTTTGCAGTTTCAGGTATTTTATTTAATCATGAATCACCTATTAGAGGAATTGAATTTGTTACAAGAAAAATTACTAATGCTGTTGCCCAAATTAAATTGGGTTTGAAAAAAGAGATTTCAATAGGAAATATAGATTCTAAAAGAGATTGGGGATATGCACCAGAATATATGGAAGCAATTTATTTAATGATGCAACAAGATAAACCTAAAACATACATTATTAGTACAAACGAAACATATTCTGTAAAAGAAATGGTAAAAACAGCTTTTGAAGAACTAGATTTAGATTGGGAAAAACATGTAAAAATTGATAAAAAATTTTTCAGACCTCTTGATATTAATCTCCTTAGAGGAGATAATTCAAAAGCTAAAAATGAATTAGGTTGGGAACCTAAAACTAAATTCCATGATCTAATAAAATTAATGGTAAATGAAGATTTTAAAAGATGGAAGATGTTTTTAGATGGGAAAGTTTTCCCTTGGGATGCTCCATTATATCCTAGTGAAATGAATATTTTACAAAAAAAAGAATTGATCTGATGTGGGGACAAAGTTCTAATGGAAATTGATAAAATTAAACCTGCTTTCACAGATGATCGAGGAGAAATTTATGATATATTATCTGATCCTAGTATTCAACATATAACGATTTTTACCATTAACAAAGATTCTGTTAGAGGTAAACATTTTCACAAAGAAGAAAAACAGTGGCTTTTTGTTTTAAAGGGACAAATTAAAGTTAAGACAAAAAATTTACTTGAAAAAGATTCAAAAATTGAAGAATTTGAACTTAAAGAAAAGGATTTAATTTTTTTCCCGACATATTCTTATCGTGAAATACTTGGTATTTCTAATTCGGAATGTCTATTTATTACAAGCAAATCTAGAAAAAATAATTTAAATCTAAACGATACTTTTACTGTTAATGATATTGAATCTTTTGAATTAAATTAAAATTTATAATATTTTTTATTAATCAATAGTTATTTCTCTTTTCTAAACTTTTTCTAAACAAAATTTCTAATTTTTCTCCATATCCTTCAAATGAAAATTCTTTAATTATTTCTGGAATTTCTCTAGAAAAATTTTCAGGCATTTCAATTATTTTCTTAATTGCTTTTTTTAACTCGATTTTATTTCCTGGCTCAATTATTATTCCTGTTTTATAATTTTGATTTACATATTCTTTATTTGCACCATTTTCAGTAGCAATTACTGGAATTCCTGAAGCAATTCCTTCAACAACAGCATTTGGTAAACCTCCTGAAGTGCCTATATGGAATAAAATTGAACATGCATTATAATAGTAACAAATAATCTCATGTGGAAGTTTTCCTTTAAGTTCAACTCTATCATTTAGATTATTTTTTTCAATAAACTCTGTTATTTCTTTTTTTAATAGTCCGTCACCAATAAAAATAAGATTCATGTCTGAATATTCAGACTTTATTTCATTAAACGTCTCTAACAATTCCTCTATTCCTTTATTCTTTACTAGTCTACCTACATAAAGAAAATATTTCTTTGTTGAAGAAATTTCAATTTTTTTACATGCTTCAATTCTATCTCTATTTTTAAACAATTCTAAATTATGTGGATTTATCATAAATTCTATTTTTGAATTAGGAATTTTGAAGACATTTTTAAGAACTTCAATTTCTTCTTTCCCAGAACAAATAATTTTATCGCAATTTTGAAGAGCAGATTTTTTAATTTTTTTTCTAATGGGAAATAACCATTTATGTTGTCCACCTGACCATCTTGTCATGATTGGCATTTTTCCTTTTAATTTTCTAATTATGTAATCAAACATATCTGGAACTTTATACATTACATAATAGCTGAAGAGTAAAGAAATATCAAAATTATTTTCTACTTGTTTTATTAATTCTGGTGAATATACTATTGGTTCATGCAAAAATGGAATTCTTTTTGCTGGAACGCGTATTACTGTGTGACCATATTTGTGTGTAAATTTTTTTAATTCTTTTTCAACTGAAATATAGAAAACTATGGGCTCATGATTTGCCATTTTTAACAAATGTGCAATCCTATGATAATAGTGATCCTCTTGACAAACAACATCCTCCATAAATTTATCATCTAAAATATGTTCATAACCATCATCTAAAAATATAGAAATTAATGCAATTTTCATATTTAATTTTTTTAAAATATGTTATATCATAGTTGCTATTTGTTGTAAGTTTAATAAACAATTGAACATTTAAAATTTTATTGAAAGATTTGTTTAATATTTTAGGTAATGGACCTGTACTTTTCATAGGGTGTCATCCAGATGATGTTGAATTAGGTTGTGCAGGATTAATATCACGAATAAGTCCAAAATCAAAAATTTTTACTTTAACTCTTTCTAAAAATCAACAAAATTCTAAAAACCCTAATCTTATTTCTGAACATTATCAAAGTTTACAATTTTTGGGAATAAAAAAAAATCATATTTTATTAGGTGATTTTACAACTCGTGAATTTTCATATTCTAGACAAGAAATTTGTGATTTTCTTTTTGAAATAAAACAAAAAGTAAAACCAACATGTGTTTTTGTTAATTCATCTGATCTTCATCAAGATCATCAAGTATCTAACATGGAATGTCAACGAACATTTAGAGATATTTCCCTAATTGAATTTAATATTGAAAGAAGTACTATGTATTCAAAACCCTCGTTTTTTATTAAACTATCAAAACAAGAAATTCTTCATAAAATTAAATCATTAAAACATTACAATACATATAAAAATAAAAACTATTTTCAATCTGAAAATATTTTAGCACAATCTAAAACTATGGGAATAAAAATAGAATCTCCTTATTGTGAGGTCTTTAACATAATTTCATTAATTATATAATTAAAAAATATCTTAATCAGTTAGTCTTTAATAATAAATAGTAAGATAATTGTTAATCTGAATATATGGCATCATTAAAAAAATTTCTTCAAATAATTAAGATCATAATAAGAAACCCTGGAGTTTTAGGGTATGTGTATGAACAAGATAATCCAAATAAGAATTATGTTATAAAAAAATATGGATTAAAACATGGTTTACCTACAATTGATTTTCTTGATATTTTGCCAGAGTTTAATGAAACAATTACTCATTACACAGCACTATCTCATGGCTCACAGATTTCTGATTATTCATTACTTAAAGGACTAGCAAGAAAATTTAAAGAATGTAGATATTTAGAAATTGGAACATGGATTGGTGAAAGTCTTGTAAACATATCATCAATTGCTAAAGAATGTATTTCAATTAGTATGTCAGATAAGGAATTGCAACAACAGGGATCAACAAAAGAAGGAATTGCAGTTCAAAGAATGTTTTCAAAAAATCTTTCAAATGTAAAACATATAATGCAGAATTCACAAACATTTGATTTTTCTTCTATTGGTAAATTTGATCTTATTTATGTTAATGGTGGCAATCAGTACAATGAAGTAAAAAAAGACACTGAAAATATATTTAAAATTTTAAAAGATGATAATTCAATTATTGTTTGGCATGATTATTCTAATCTGACAGGAAATACAATTCTTTGGAGAGTTTTTGCAGGTATTCTTGATGGATGTCCAAAAGAAAAATTATCAAATCTATATCATGTCTCAAATACCATGTGTGCAATTTATATTAATAAAAAATTAATTGGGACTGAAATTCCTTCACAGATTCCAAACAAAATTTTCACAATAAATATATCTTCAGAAAAAATCAATAATTAAATTCTTTTTTTAGAGTTTATTGATCAATTCCATCGTTCTCATAGTTTAATTAGCATCATTTTATCAAAGATTTTTAAATGACTGTCAAGGTTTTGTTGTAAATTGTATGATATTGTAATTGTTGGATGTGGGTTTATTGGATCTACACTTGCAAAATTTTTTTCAGAAAAATTAAAAGTTACTACTATTGATGTTATACCACAACCAGAATCATTGAAAGATTATGGAATTCCTCATAAAATCGTAGATATTACAAATAATGAAATTTTAAAAAAAGAAATTGGAAGTCCTAAAGTAATAATTCACACAGCTATCATTCAAATTCCTAATATCACTGAAGAGAAAAAATTAGGTTATGATGTTAATGTGTTGGGAACTCAAAATTTATGTGATATTGTTTCTTCAACTCCTGAAATTTTAGGATTAATTTTAATTAGTTCTTGGCACACATATGGTGAACGGAAACTTAAAGGTATTCTCAAAGAAGATATTGGGTATCATCCTGATAATGTGGAAGATAGATCTAAACTTTATGCATTATCAAAAACTATTCAAGAATGCATTGTTAGATATTTTGATGAAAAAGAGAATGGGAAAACATTTGGAGCAATAAAAATTGGTACTGCATTAGGTGAAAATATGCCTAAAGGAACCGCTGCTAATATTTTTATTAAAAAAGCTCTATCCGGAGAACCAATTACACCATTCAAACATAGTATGAATAGACCAATGTTTTATGTTTCAGTTAATGATGTTTGTAAAACAATGGAAAAATTTATTTCTTACATTGTTTCAAAAAATCCTCAATCTACTAATAGTATTGATCATATAATGAATTTAGCATATCCTGATCCAATTTCAATTCTAGACTTAGCTTATACTGTACAAAAATCAGTTCAAACTCTTAGTGATGGCAAAATTAATCCGGAGGTGTCAATAATTGATAAATCTATTCCTGAAACTGGTGATCCTGATGATAAAAATAAAATACATTTGGATATTTCTAAAATTAAAAATTATTTTGAAATTGATTCATTAGAAAAACCTGAAGATACAATAAATAAATTAATTAAATATAGAATAAATAAAAAATAATTTTTTTATTTAATTTAATTTCAGAAAGAATTTAGTCATTATAAATGTGAAAATAAGACCAAATACACTACTTAATACCATTGATAAAGCAACACCAACTCCAGAATAAAGTGTACCTAATATTATAATTCCAATTATTTGAGTAACAGCATTAATTATTGAAGCAATTAAAATTATATTATTTTTTTCTGCTGTCCATAATTTAGGATAATGATATACCGCTTGAATTGTTGCTGGAACAAGTGTCCAACTAATTATACGTATGATGTTTTCAGATTCTATAAATTTTGGGAACACATATGATATTACTGATGGTCCAACCGTTGAACCTAAAATAGCAACCCCAATGGCTATCAACACTACGATTTTCTTTAATTTTTTATTTGGAATTTTTGAAATATCTTGACCAATAAAATATTTTACAGTCATAGATGGAAGTAGATTTAGTATTGAATAGAATTGTAAACCTAGAGAATAATTACCTAAAAGTCCAAATCCAATAAATGAACCAATAATTAATTTATCAACAGAACCATATACCAATCCAGTAATACCAATTGCCCAATTATTAAAAATAAATTCTTTTCTTTCTTTAATTACTTTAAAATTTATTTTAGAATTTTTAATTGATTTTACAATACGCAAAATTAAATGTACATGAGCTAAACCAATTCCAATTATTATTCCATTTTCTCCAATTAAATAATAAAGACCAATTCCAAATACAACAAGTAATATTTTTTGAGTAATAATATATTTTGAATAAGATTTATACAATTTTCTTCCTAAAAGATCTGCACTAACTAATGCAAATAATGAATAACCAATAATTAGTAAACTAACGCCCAAATTAAAAAATAGGATAAAAATAATAATTGATCCTATTACGTTGGCTAACATTGTTATCATGTAAAGTGTTGCATGAATGTCCACCTTTTTACCAGTTAAAACTAAAATTGTATGATGTGATCCAAATAATGCAATACCTGAAACTAGTGCTGATATGGAAATGAGATATGTTAATTCACCATAATTTTCTGGACCAAGTTGTGATGCAATATAAAACCAAAATACTGCAGCTATTGCTGCACCTGCTCCATCTGTAAGACCAATTGTTGATAGTTCAAAAATTTTTTTCTTTATATTACTCATTTTAAAATTCTCATGTTTATTTTATTATGTACCTGTATTATCCTTTAACAAATTTAGTAATTCGTAGTTTATTTCAAATACTTTCAGTTGATAGTCAAACCCTTCATTTTTTGAATCATAAATTTTTTCCAGATATGTATATTTTCTTTCTTCAAAAAATACTTCTTTTAAGAAATCTGGTCTTTGTTGTTTATTGTCTATTATAATATGTGTTAATCCTTTGTTCTTAGATTTTAAGATAAAACTTTCTAAATTGTCGTCATTTTCATATGATATAATATGTATGTCAATAATTTCAGAATATGGTGTTGGCCATTGATTTATAGTTTGAATTGTACTGAGATACCTAGATTCTGTAGGAAGATTATTCACACCATTAACTTTTAACGATACTTCTTTCATGATTTCAAAAGATTCTTTTTCATGATCATAATCAATTTTTTTGTAATCATAAAATATTACTGATGCAATAATTATTGTAACAATTATTACAATTATTATCATATTTTGTTTTTTCAATTTACTAGTAATTTTTTCTATTGATAAAACAGCTAGAACAGTAAACATTGGAAATAGTGTATATAGATATCTGGTATCTAATGCAGGATTTCCAGGGAACGTATATGCGTAAAATGCTGGAATTATCATTGTAAATGCAGTTAAAATTATTGTGATTTTCTTAAAATCTCTATTACGAAAAATTAAATATATTCCTAAAGGTAAGAATATGATAAAATTTGGTATAGTTATCCAAATTAAATATTGAATTAATGTATTCAGACCTTCAAAAATTCTTTCATACCCACTATTTGTTAACCAATCATTTTTTTTGTTTAATTCAGTAAGTTCATGACCTGATATTTTTAATAATGCTTCATCTGCATTACCTATGGTTCTTACAAAAATTGGATCATTATCATTTATATCAATTCTATACATTGTAATTGGTATAATTATTAATGAAATAATTATTAATATTATTATATAAGTAGAAATTATTTTGTATTTTTCTTTTTTATATCTAATAAAAAATAATATAAATAAAATTATTAGAAAAAATATTCCTTCCCCTCTTGTTATTGTTGCTAACGAAATTGGTATAAATGATAAAATTATTATTTTCTTATTAGAAAATAAAAATAATGTAATTCCAAGTGTAATGAATAATAAATATAATGGATCTGTTATTCCTAAAAATGAATTTATCATTAATCTTGGTTCAAAAGCTATGATTGTTGCTCCTATTATTGCAAATTTTTCTGAAACAAATTTTTTACATAAAAAATATGTTGGGATTATAATTAAAATTGAAATTATAACTGAAATTATTTTTTGAATTTCCATTAATACTAAAGCATTTTCTGAATTAAAAATACTAAAAAAACTACTAACTATAATTGGCCAAAAATTATTACCTGGTGTCCAATTATTTGGTAGTTGATTAATTTGATAAATATCTGAACTATACCAAAAATAGTATAATCCATCAGCCGTTAATGGAATTTCAGTTGGAAAATAATAGAATCTAATTAGGCATGAAATTCCAATTATTATTACGAGAATTAGAGAATATTGTGAAAATATTTTATTTTTTGAATTTTCATTTAAACTAGGCTCTTTTTTTTGCATATTCACCAATTTATCATCACTGAGGTTTAAATAATAATTAGGATCAAAAAAATACGTTACTAATGAAGTATAAGCAAATTCTTCTTACAAGACCTCCTACAGGCTCAAATGCTTTACAAGGTGGTTCTGATGCTGATCCTCACCCTCAACCTCCATTAGGACTGGCATATTTAGCGGGTGTTTTAGAACGATTACCTGACGTTAATGTTCTAGATATTCTTGATGGAAATTTTTCAGAAAATTATGTTTATGATGTAAAAATGGCGGTAAAAAAACATAATCCTGATTTTGTCGGATTTAGTGCTTTTACTCCTTTTGCAAATCCTGCATTAGAAGCTGCTGCTGCTGTTAAAGAAGTTAATTCTAATATTTTAACTGTTTTAGGTGGACCACATGCAGTTTTAGCTGATATCACATTACAAAAATGTCCTGCATTAGATGTTATTTCATATGATGAAAGTGAAGGACAAATTGAAGAAATTATTTCGGGTAATAATCTTGAAGATATTCCTGGATTATTTATTCGAAAAAATGGAAGAGTAGTTCCAACAGCACCTCGTTCTTATATTAAAAATATGGATGATTTACCATATCCTGCATATCATAAATTACCACATTTTCCTGATGGATATCATCCACATCCACCAAAAAGTACTGGCAAAAAATGGTCTAGTATTATGTGGAGTAGAGGTTGTCCTTTCTTCTGTAATTATTGTAATAGGGAAAATAGTTTTGGATTACAATTTAGAAATCAATCTCCTGAATATGTAGTTGATCATATTAAATATCTTCATTCAGAGTATGGTATTGAGGAACTTACATTTTATGACGATGTAATGTCACTTAATCGAAAGGCAACAATGAAACTTTTAGATCAAATGACTCCTGAAAATCTTGGATTTAATTTAGTTTGGGATGCTGAAACTCGAGTTGATTTAGTAGATCAAGAAATGCTATTTGCAATGAAAAAGGCTGGATGCAGAATGATGTCTTATGGAATTGAACATGGAGAATTTATTCATGAAATTAAAGGAGGAACTGCTACACTGAAACAAGCTGAAGATGCTATAAAATGGACTCATAAAGCAAAAATTGAAACTGTTGGATATTATATGATTGGATTACCTAAGGAAACTCCAGAAACAATACGTAAAACAATAGATTTTGCAAAAAAATTAAACTGTACTTATGCTCAATTTGCAATCACCATGCCATTTCCTGGAAATAAATTATATGATGAAGCAATAAAGGCTGGATTAATTCAATTAGATGATACTTGGGATAAATTTGTGTATTCTGGTATTGGTACTGGTGGAGTTCAAGCTCCTGTACTTACTACACAAACTTTATCTGCAGATGATTTAGCACTGTGGGCT
>Ga0315321_10001216_pt1 | contig 19714 bp, 22 predicted proteins | sample M180m21515metaG_FD_203464 | JGI IMG/M metagenome (GOLD analysis project Ga0315321, IMG submission 203464) | Ammonia-oxidizing marine archaeal communities from Monterey Bay, California, United States - M1 80m 21515 | ecosystem: Environmental > Aquatic > Marine > Intertidal zone | place: USA...
CGGGCTCACATCCCTCAATACGTCGCACCAGGTCAGGTCGAGCGTGTGAAGTTCGGTAAGGCCAGCGAGCGCCGACACGTCGGTGAGTCCATTGCAATTGCCCAATACGAGAATCTTCAGCTGTCTCAGGCTGCCCAACCCATCGAGACTCTCCACCGAGCGGCACTCGGAGAGGTCGAGTTCTTCCAGCGATGCGATGGAGCCGATGGGAGCGAGGTCTTCGAGTCCGCTACAGAACGTGAGCTCCAGCCGTCGCAGATCTGCCAGCGCGGACAGCCCATCCAGGCCCCCGGCGAGTCGTCGACATGCGGGCAACGACAGAGACTGCAGCTTCGAGAGCTGTTCGAGGCCCGCGGTGGACCGCAGAGAATCACCCCCCTTCAGAGTCAACTCGGTCAAACCAAGCGGCTTCAAGCCCGCGATGAGCTCATCCGAGAGAGCATCAACGCCGGCGACGTTGACCCGGGCAGAACGAACCAGCGGGACCAGCGCATGTGTCGCAAGTACGGCCACATCCAAGTCCACCACATGGCGAAGGGATTCCGGCCACTCGGTCAGCGTGGCGCGCGCATGGTCACCAGCCAGGTCACGATCCGGCCCATCGGGCCAGTCAGCGAGCACGTTCCACGCTGCGGAGAAAGCCTTGCGGCTCGGGCCCTTGGCCAGCGTGGCAACCAGAGCATCGAATCGCTCATTTCCCTGCAGACCATCGGGACGCTGTACGCTGGCGGCATCGACCGCAGCGGTCAACTCCGCGACGGCATCCCGCCGCCCACCAACGCGCAAAAGCTCGAGCGGAGCGGGCAGCCCAGCGGGGGCTCGTCCGGCAGGATTAGCGCCAGCTGCCAGCAGAGCCCGAAGTACCCCCACGTCTGCTCGTTCGCCCAGCTCGGCGACACGGTGCAACGTGGTGTAGCCCCGGGCATCGACCGCATCCACCTCAGCTCCGCGCATCAACAGGCTTCGAACCGCTCGGGCTTCACCCGATACGGCTGCCGCGTCGAGAGGGCTGAAGCCAGCGGAATCACGTCTGTTGGGGTCGGCACCGGCCTCAATCAAGACCTTGATGCTCGCTGTGGCTCCGCAGGAGGCAGCGACCTGCAGCGGTAGGTTTCCACGCTTATCCGGCGCGCCGAAGTCAAGTGGCTTGCCCTTCTTCTTCAGCTTGTTGAGGTCGCTCTTCTTGATGGAGCCCGCTTCAGCAAGTCGCGTCAGCGGTGAGCGCAAGCGCCGCTCTGGGCCCCTACCGGTCTGAAAACGATACCGTGGATGACTGTCGGTGGGCATACACACTCCCGTCCTTGGCGCCTTGAAGAAGTGACTGCTGGCGTAGCCGTCATGAGCGGGTTCCTATCTACGCTTGCGTTGTTCTGCATTCCATTTTGGTCCTCGGCACGACCGACGTCTCGGCTTCATGTACTCCGAGGGCACCTGGGTCGCACAGGTCGAGATGCGTGCGGCAGCGCTCTATCACCAGCTTGCGTTTCTGGAATTTCGAAGGCTCGTCCACCATCGGGTGGTGCCTATACGCAAGTCGGTCGGTACGTTCAGTTCGTCCATCAGCCGCTCCACCGCAGTCCTGCTCGCATTGGCTGCGGAGCGGGCATCGGACCAGTACAGGAAGAACGCACGTTCCTGATTCTCCCTTACGCTCTTCGGCACGGCATCGGTGGTCTCGATGATCCTCGGAGCAATCGTAAATGACCTCGGCGAGTACCACTCAATGGGGACCTGGCGTTGTGTTGCGGGCGCCGTAGCGCTCACCGATTCCCAGGCAAGTCAGAGCTTGGTACTTCACCGGAATAGGTGGCGCCGAAGGGATGAGTGTGGTCAAGGTACACAAGCACATCACGACTGCCTAAGGATATCGCGCGGGGTTCGACCTCCCAACACTCCAGAACTCGTTGGTCATCAACGACCAGCAGGCCATAGCCCACAATCGGCCCCATGAACGCCAACTTCTCTTGAGGTCGATAGCCCACCTCAAGGGTGCGGCGCCGAGCAATCCATCGCCCGATCGCCTGATCGAGCTTTTGGAAAGCGGAGGGGTCCGAAGTCGGACGACCAAATCCGGCCTGCGTGTGCAGTTGGATTTGGAAGTAGCCCTTCTCAGGCGAACCACCAAAGGCATGCCACTGCGAGGACAGTGGTTCCAACACTGTGTCTCGTGGGAACATCACGTCGACGTGGACTGGTTCACCCACAAAGGACTCGAGCGACCTGCCACCTGTGCCCTTGAATTCGGGACTGGCCAGGCGCGTCAGGTTGATGGGCGGAAAGAACCAAAGGCCGGTGTTGCTAAGCCGCTCGAGGTACATCTCTGCGCCCATACTAATGGCGCCTTTGAGCTGTTCGGGTGTTGGCGGAGGGCCTGACCAAGTGGACAACATACTGCTGGTGCACTGACCAATATCTGGAGCGATCGTCATCATTGTTCTCCATCAGCGCCAGTATACTGTCGCATGGCCGATCGTGATGTAAAGGCGATTTGTTTGGCGTTTATGCCCAGTTATGTGAAGTTGAGCCCCGTGACGTGCCACCGAGTTCGCCCATCACCCGGGGTCTTCGACCAAGTCCTTCAGGTCCGGGTCACGCTGGCGGACATGGCGTACGGCCCCGAGTCGATTCAAGAATCCGCCGTACGAGCTCGGTCCCGGCAGCAAAGTTCGCTCGGAAGTCGGACACGGGCTTAATGTCGGCCTCGAGGTCGAAGGGAATCGGTGCAGTCACTGGACCTCCTACTCGTGTGGCAGGTGGGACCATAGAGACAGCGCCTACCGGACGACAAGTGTGGCTCGAAGTCGCTGGACACCAAGAGCCACTCAATCAACTCCACCACGAGACCACTTCCACTCCACGGAAATGCCGGAAGTCCCTGAGATTCCGTGTGACCAGCACTATTCCTGAAACAGCGGCAATCGCGGCAATCTGGCCATCGGCAAACGGCAGCGTCCGGCCTTCGGCCTGGAGGCGAGCTCGCTCCGAGGCGTGGTAGTCGGCGGCCTGCCGGTCGTAGGGAAGGATGGCGAGGTCAGAGTCAGCCAGGTTCGCGAGATAGGTCTCCAGTGCTGTCCGTCGCTTGGAAGGGGGCAGCCGACGAATGCCGAACTGCAGCTCGTGCCAGACCACAGAGGCCGTGGCCAGTTGCCCGCCATGCCGAGAGATTGCCTTCAGCACAGCAGGATTGGGCCTGCGCTTGGTCGGCTCAGCAAGGACGTTGGTGTCGAGCAGGAACATGAGGCTACCAGGCGAACTCGCGGCCCGAGGAGTCATCCCTCAGCCCCTCGAAATCAGAGTCAGCATCCACTCCATCGTCATCCAGGGCGGTCCTGAGCTCGTCGATGGCCATGCTCACCGTGCGGCGAGACCCTTGCTGCAATCGCCGGTATTCATCGAGAGAGAGCACGACCGCGACAGGGCGCCCTCGGCGGGTCAACTCAACCCGTCCAGCATCCTCGGCCTCATGGACCAGCCGAGACAGCTGGTTCTTGGCTTCTGCGATGGAGTAGGACTTGGACAGGATTTACCTCGATGGCCATCTACTTGGCCAGATTAGACTCAGAAGCAGAGCCTGTCAACCCGAGAGAGCGCCTGTCGAATGCCAAAGCCGAGCGTCAGAATTTGTCGCAGAGCTGGACTCGCGGAGAGGAGTATGAGCCGGAGTGCAGGGGGCTATGGCAGCTGTAGGCAGGCATCGGCAGATAGGTGGAGCGCGCGGTCCACGACCAAATTTCGCAGACCAGCAGAATAGGACTGGCAACGCCCCCCGGCCCGGCAGGCAACTGTCCCGCCAAAGCGCCGATAAGAGGAGCCGAGATTAACCAACTCGTCGGCTCAGCCCTCCTAACCGGACAGACCGGGGGAGCGCACGCTCGAACTGCTCTTCAGTGAGCTCAGGAATCTCAGTCACAGGAATCTCCCGATATGACGCTGGTACAAACCCTTCTCACGAGGAGTCGCCCAACGAGCGCGGATGACACGAACGACATCTTCATCACGCTCGGTCCAGACGACCAGGACCATCCCGCAGACGATGGGACCAATGGCCAACGGTCGACCTGCCGACAACGAGCCGGCACGGATAAGGAGTGCCATCCTTAACGACGGGCGACATCGCATCGGCTGCACATCACCGTTAAGGACGGTGCATCTTATCACGCCGGAACCTCTCGCGAAGACTGGTCGGGACTGTGCCCTCCCTCTGAATACGGGCGCTCGGTTCACCCTTCGCTGTCGATATCGATGATTTCCAGCCGGCCCGGGTCGCGTCGACCATCCCAGACCCGGAGGACATGCACCCGTTGGGCGTGGGAATCGAGTCGGTAGATGATGCGGACAGTCCGATGAGTAAGCGCTCGATACCGCGCCGGACCAATCTGTTCACGCAGGCGGGGTCCCATCTCCGGAAAGACCTCCAGTTGGCTCGCGGCGGACATCACCCCAGAGCACAGTTCGACAACGGCCCGGGGATTCACGTCCTCGTAGTAGTCGAGGATGTCATCCAGGTCGGACAGGGCCCGCTCGGTCCAAAGAAGCTTCACTTGCCCGACATCCTTTCGAATCGAGCACTCATACGCTCTACCGCCGCTTCATGCGAAACGACTCTGCCGGCGGCGACATCACGCTCGCCTTCCCGAATCGCGGCAGCGAGCTCCGCCCGCCTCTCGAGCTCCTGAAGGCGCTCGTACCGCTCCACCGACATCAGCACTGCGACTCCCCGACCATGCCTCGTCACCACCACGGGCTGGCCTGTCTCCTGGACCTGCCGAACAACGTCACCGGCGCGAGCCTTGATCTCAGAGAGCGGCTTGATGTCGCGGGACAGCTTCAGGGCTTTCATGGAACCTCCAACGGACCTAAATACCGTACCATCTTTCAGTCAGTGAATCAGCCCAAACCTTCGACACCAACACGGGCCTGATGGGAGGCCTTGGAGCGCGAAGCGACCTCGTGAGCTGGCCCTATGGGGTCACGCCGGTCCTTGCGCTCGACCTCGACCTTCGCCTTGGCTACTCTTTTTGACAACGCGCAGGGGCGGACAACTCAAGCCCCAATTCACTCGAGGTCGAGCTCGTTCACGAGCGCGCAAGTAGCACACCCGTGAACCCGTTGTCTCCTTGCCGCGGGCAAGCCCCCGGGGCCGCGCATCAAGATTCTCCCCAACACGCCGTCTTCGCTACGCGAGACCGGCGACGACCCGTCGGGGAGGGGTCGCGTTCAACCGCGTAGCAAGCTCCGATCTGTTGAATATAGAGAGTCCGCTCGTGCGGCCTCTACGACGGCGGGAAGAGACACCGGAGAGACCACCCCCAGACCCCAAGCGGCGGCGGCCCGAGCCGGCCTGAGGGAGAGTGCCTGGTGGGGAATGCGGGGGTGACGGGAGTACCACCGAGCTTCCGGCCGACGTCCCCCAGCTCGGACGCCCCGAGCTCTTTCATGGAGTCCCGCACGGCCAATAAGGCCGAGTCACGGTGGGTGCCCACGCGCCGCAGGGCCTTCCGCTCGGCGTGGTAGACTCGCCGCCTGGAGGCCCAATGCGCCAACTCCTCGGCTCGGTGGCGGCACTCTCCCTCGGCTCCTGCCTCCTGGTCGGATGCAGCCTCGACGACAAGGGCTCCGATCCCGATGAAGCGGTCGAGACGGGACGGGCGGACGACTCGGCCTCCCCTCCCGGCGACTCGGGCGGCGACTCCGCCGAGGACTCGGGGGAGGACGGCGGCGACAGCGGCGGCGACGACAGCGGCGGCGACGACAGCGGCGGCGACGACGGCGGCGACGACGGCGGCGACGACGGCGGCGACGACGGCGGCACACTCCCCGACGGCTCCCCTCCCCTGGGCGCCACCTCCGGGGGCAGCGGCGGAAGCGACCACCCCTCCAGCACCATCCTGAGCGCAGGCGGGAGCACCTACCACCTGCTCGTCCCCAGCGGCGTGAGCAGCGCCACCGGGGTCTGTTTCCTGATGGTCTACTCGGGCACCGAGGGCGCGACTCAGATGATGTCCAACATGCGGCAGGTAGCGCCCTACTTTGAGCTGGACGACTGCCTGGTGGCCGTACTGGACGGCACGAGCTCCTCGGCCGCCGACGGGGCCACGGTGCTGGACGCGGTGCGGGCGGACTACGACGTCGACAACGACCGCACCTGGCTGCTGTCCGAGTCCGCGGGCACCCGCGAGGGCCTGGTGCTGGGGCTGGACAGCCGGCAGGCCTGGTTCGCCGCCTACTGGGCGAACGACGTGAACACCGCCGCCACGCCCAGCCGGACGGCCTCCGAGCTGGGCTTCGCCCCCTGGGGCAATGCGGGCCCCGGCGGCGACCTGCCCAACGCTACGGTCATCGTCGATGGCATGCGTGCGGCCGGCTACCAGCTCCCCGCCGACGCGCCCTACAGCGGTGCTGGCTCGACCACCCACGGCTCGACGGACCAGTTCGTGGCGGCGGTCTCCTTCTTCAGCGACAAGCGGAGGCAGTGAGGCCAGGTGGGCGATTTCGGAGCGGCCCCCCTCATCTCCGCGCACGGCACCGTCACCACCACCTGCCGCTGGCGTCGCCGGTGGCATCACCACCGTCCGAAGCGCCATCGCCTCCCCACACTTCGGGCACAAGGGGCGCTCGTCGAAGCACTTCGCACATCAACCGGCGCCCTGTCACTGGTGGCCGAACAGGACGGTGTGGTGGAGGGAGGGCACCGGCGACGGAGTGGGCCCATCGGTCGTCCCGATGAGCACAACCTGTTTGCCGCACCGATGCCTGCCCATCAGTCGCGTCATGGCGTCTGCCACCGCATCGGGCGCCAGCGGACAGGTTCGCTCCACAACCGGTCGCACATCCCGGTCCAAAACCAACCGCTCAAGGGCGGACCAGTCCGGCGCACTCCCAGAGACAAATGTGTAGCGAGGGCCTCGAAGCCGACTCACCAGTACTCGCCAGCCAATGTAGGCGAGCGACCGGAGAATGCGGTGCCACGGCGCCAGGACGCCTCCGAGGTGAGCCATCGGCCCACACAACGTCACAAAGTGGCCCGTCGGATTCAGCAGACGTCGAGCCGCCGACTCCGTGTCGGTCCCCCCCACGCAGTCGAACACCCGATCGAACGAACCCTCGTCCTGTTTCAGCGCGTCCACCCACGGACCTTTGGTGTAGTCCACCACACGGTCCGCACCGAGACCCTCCACATGGGCCACGTTCGGTCCCCCGCAGATGCCCACCACTTCGGCAGCACCGGCCGCTTGGAGGACTTGGACGATGAGGCCACCGATGTTCCCGGATGCCCCAACCACCAGACAGCGCTTTCCAGCAACGACGCCGCCACTCTGCACGGCCATCGCAGCGACCGAACCCGAAAAGCCGATGGCTGCGCCCTCAACATAGCTCCAGCGCTCCGGGAGCGGACGGAGCAGGGTCGCGTTGGTGCAGCAGAACGGAGCGAGACCGCCCAACTTTTGCATGTAGACCACGCCAAACACCCGCTGGCCGACCTGCAACCCCTCGACCCCATCGCCGATCGCATCGACCACACCAGCGAGCTCCATCCCTGGCACCAACGGCGCATCCGTCGTGGGCCTTGAAGTGACGGGAATGCCCCCGAAGACCGTGCCCTCCATCGCATGGAGGTCGTCGCGATTGACGCCGGCCGCCATGACTCGAACCCGAACCTGGCCCCGCTTGGGGACTGGGCACCCGACCTCGACCCACGCCAGGGCCGCCGCCGCGGTTCCCACCGGCGGTCGCGCGGTGACGCCTACGGCACGCATATTCTCGGAGTCACGGCCGACGAGCGAACGGGGAGGATGGGGCATCGGGATTCCCGTTGTGGAGCTGGACCCGTTCTGTACATCGTGCGAATATGTTCGGTCAGTGGGCAATTTCTCCCCGCATACGTGCACATATGCACACCCCAAAAAGTGAGCCGGGAGGCGACCGTGGACTGGGACGACTTTCGCTATGTGCTTGCCGCAACGCGCCACGGGAGCTTGAGCGGGGCTGCGACCAGCCTGGGCGTCACCCGCACCACGGTCGGGCGTCGTCTTCGAGCCATGGAAGCGGCGATGGGGGTTCGGCTCTTCGATCGCACACCCTCGGGCCTTGTTCCCACCACCGCCGGTCAAGACATGGGCACCCTCGCTGAAAAGATGGAGGCCGACGTGCACGCTCTGGAGCGGCGGGTGTTGGGCCGCGATGTACAGCTGGCCGGCAAGCTCCGGGTGTCCACCCTCGACCTGCAGTTCCACTGCTTTCAGGAGGCGTTTGCGTCGTTTGCAGTCCGCTATCCACGGGTGGAGCTCACCATCTCGACATCCAACCGGGCGGTCTCGCTCACCCAGCGCGAGGCGGATGTGGCCCTCCGCGTGACCCGGTCCCCACCGGAGCACCTCTTCGGTCGACGCGTCGCCGACGTTCGCTACGCCGTGTACGCGAGCGAGGCCCTCGCAGCGCACATCGGGCAGGATGCACCGTTGCACGCTTTTCCGTGGCTGCAGCTCGATGAGCGCATGGGCGCCCGGTGGATGGACCGTTGGATGGACACCCATGCACCGGGTGCTGCGGTCGCCATGCGGCTCGACAGTGGCGTTGCCATCGCCGAAGGGATCCGCGCAGGTATCGGCGTTCACCTGCTGCCCACCTATGCCGGTGACCCGGCGCCCCGCTTGGTGCGGGTAGGACCCGACTTCGATGACCCCCACGGCCTGTGGCTGCTCACATCACCGGAGCTAAAGCGAACAAGCCGCGTGCGGGCTTTCATGGATCACATGGCCGGAGCCATCACGGCGCAGCTCGAAGCGGTCCAGCCGTCTCACTGACGCGCGGGTCCGAACCCTTCGGTCGCTTGGACGCCCCCCCCCAACGACAGAAGCCGGACGCCGCCCCTGCATACGGCGAGGGAACGGGAGAGGCGCTCGGCTACGCGATTCCGTGGGAAGCGGTTCGTCTGAGCCGGCGGTCGCTCGTCTGACGCTCAGGGACAGGTGACCGAGAAGCGCACATCCGGCGTGTCCCGGTCGCCCAGGGGCTCGCCGCAGGGGTCGGTGTACTCGAGGGTGGCGCCGTCGTTGGAGCAATAGCTGTCTCGGGTGGACACCGTGATGCTGTTGCCCGACACGGAGTACTCGCCCTCGGTGGGGGTGCCGGTCCAGTCAGTCTCGAGGTTGCCATCGGGGTCGCCGAGCTCGAAGGTGATGGTGCAGGTGCAGCCGCCGTCGTCGCAGGGGTCATCCCAGACGAACCACGGCCACTCGTCCTCCAGGTCGCGCAGGTAGGCGCAGTCCCCTCGGGCAGTTGCGCGCTGATAGTTCGGGCTTGTGTTGGTGGTGACCGTGACGTAGTCCGGGGACGACTCTGCACCGAAGTCGTCTGTGACCACCAGGCCGTAGACCAATTCGTCGCCTTCACTGCCCCCCGCGCGCGCAGTCGGTGTGGCCCCGGTATGGCCGGAGTCCCAGTCGTAGGACACGATGGTGCTGTCGGGGTCGTAGGAGCCGGTGCCGTCGAGGGTGACGTCTCCATTGGGACAGCCCAGGACGTCGCTGCCCGCATCGGCGACCGGGGGTTGGTTTTCGTCGCCGGAGCCGCTGCCGGAGCCGGAGCCGGAGCCGGAGCCCGAACCGCTGCCTGAGCCGCTGCCGCTGCTGCCGTCGTCCCCGCCGGAGCCGTCACCCGCGTCGTCCGCACACTCGGCGGCGTCTGCGCAGCCGTCGTCGTCACAGTCGAAGAGTCCGTCGAGGTCGTTGTCGGCACCATCGAAGCAATTGCCGGCCGCCACGCTCTCTTCGCCTTCGTACTCGGCGGGCTCCTCCTTGCCGGAGCAGGCGCAGAGGAAGGTGAGCAGGCAGACTGTGAGGATACGTGGGGACATGGGTCTCTCTGAGTGGGAGGCTCAGCTGTCGCGACGGCGCCAGACCAACAGGCCCAGTAGACCCACCAGCGTGGCCTGCCAGGGGCCGCTTTGCTCGACCGCAGCGCAGCCGCAGGCATCGGTGATGTCTGTGCCGCATTCGTAGCTGGCGTCATAGAAGTCGACAGCGTTGGCGTTGAAGTCGTCGGTGGTGCGGGTGCCGCGGACCTGGTCGAAGACGACCTCGACACAGTAGGACGGCCCGTCCTCGCAGGGCCTGCACGGTGTGTGGGTGCCTTCGAGCAGACTGCACGCCTCGTCGATGTCTGAGGTGCCCATGACCTCGGGCAGGCCGTAGCTGTTGTGCCGCAGGTCGAACATGAACCGCAGGCTGCCCGCCATTGTGGTGCAGTCGGGGCTGATGTGGGCCTGCAAGTCGATCAGGTCGAAGCTGACCTGCAGCCCGTCTCGTTCGGTCGAAAGGCCTCCGTCCACGACCACCGAAGGCAGGTCGAGCGTGACTCCAAACACATCGGTGGGCTCGCGACAGAGGTCCGGGGCTCCAGCACCGGTGGTGTAGTAGAGCGTCGTGTCGCCGAAGTCATCGGTGCCGACACCCATGAACAGGTCGTCGGGAACCGTCCCCAGCAGCACCTCGCCCACCGGTGGGTCGGTCGCAGCAGACGCGAGGTCGATGCGGTACCACCCGTTCAAGGGGTCGCAGCCGAGGGCCTCTCCGTGGGCGCTCGTGGTGTAGGTCCAGTCGAGGTGTTCGGCGTCGCAGTAGCGGACGGAGGCCGTGTAGGCTGTGTTGGGTGACAGGGGGTGGAGGGGTGTGAAGACGACGTGGTCCATGCCGTCGACCGTGGCCGTGACGTCGGTGTCGCCTCCGAGCGCTGCCCCACCGGCGTCCGTCAGGCCGAAGCTCACAACGGTGCCGGCCATGGCGACAGGGACGAGATGGGATGGTCGAGCGCTTACCCGACTGGAGCGTGACCACAGGCGTTCCGATGAACCGCTCGCCGGGTGGCGCAGAAGTGTGAAGGTCGTTCATGGAGACTCCGGCGGGCGCATGCGGGGCCCGCTGGCCTTACAGACGAGAGGCGACGCCAACTTCGGAGACGTGCACGGCGAGCGGGCTGCGGGTACTCTTCGAGCCACAGCGGGCCCCAAGCCGGTTGCCTTCGGGGCTCGGATCGGCTGCTTCAGCCCGCCAGCTGGACTTCCAAGGCTTCGAGTTCTGCACGCCCCCAATCGGGAACCTCCTTCTGCGCCTGGGTCACGGCGTGACGCGCTGCATCCCCCTCGCCGAGGGCCAGATGCGCAAGCCCGACCGCAAGCCACGGATAGAAGCGATCTCCGTCGCTTCCTTCGTTCGCATCCACCAGCGCCAATGCCTTCCGACCGTGTTCCAACGCAGTGCTCGGCTCGCCGGCCGCGAGGTGCGTCATCGCCAGCCGATATTCGGCGATCTTCACGTGGGTCCAGTCACCGGCGATCTCCCACCAGGTCCGGGCCGTAGCGGCCGTGGTCTTCATGAACGCCGTCTGTGCGTCCGTTCGATCGGCGACGGTCTCGAGATAGCAGGTGATGTTGTTCGCCGAAATCGCCAGGCCGCGGCTGGCGGGATCGCTTCCGTCCGGTCCGTAGGCAGCGAGCCGCAAGGCCTCGTAGAAGGTCTCCGCCCCCGCTTCGATCTCACCGAGGTTTACCCGAGCCTCGGCGAGAACCGTGAGCATGCCCAAGCGAGCCTGATCGGGTGGGCTACCCGGATTCTGGGCCAACCGAAGAGCCTCCTCCGATGCTGCGACGTCTCCGACGCCACGAAAGAGCACGGCTTCGCAACGGTGAATGGCCCGCCCCTGCGCCGTCTCCGGATCGAAATGCGTCGAGGTCCGCAGATCCGAGAGCTGTCCGAGCCCCTCCGACCACTGCCCCAGATGCCCCCCGGCGAGGTGCGTCACCAGGGCTGCGATCTGCAGAAGTTCGACCGGAGTCTCGGCAAGGGGAACCAGTCCCGGAAGTTCCCTGAAGACACCGGCGGGATCGTCCCCGTGGCGGCTCCAATAGTCGTTGAATGCGATCGGCATGGTCGGCTCCCGAATAGCTATCCGAACCCGAAAACATCGGGCTGTCCAGGTCTCGGACGTCACCCTCTCGAGCGAATCTCACCCAGGGAACCGCGACGCCACTCAAACGCGGGTCGGGCGGGTTCCGGCATTTTCGAATCGAATTCTGTAACGCCGCATGGTGGGCTCGCGTGGTGGGTGGTGGGTGGTGGGTGTCATCCCGACACCCCCGGAGACCCCCCATGTTCCAGTCACCCAAACCGCCTCTCGCTATCTCCCTCTTTCTCGACGCTTCGGATGCTGGCGTCGCTGTCCCGGTCGGCAAGGGGCCCCCCGTAGCGGTGGACCTGGAGCAGCACGCCTGAAGCGAGGAGCGCGACGGGCAGGGAGGGCTCTGTCCACGACGATCCGCAGGGGGAATTCTGGGGTCGCTGGCGGTGCTGGAAGGTCGAACGGGTCGGCGTCACGAGCTGCCGCGGGGGCAAGCGACGCTGGATGGACGTTTCGGGGGGCGGTTTGGTAGAGTCCGAGGGGTGTTGATGTTTCCTATCCCCGGCCGGTCTCGAGAGAGCATCCGGTAGAGTTCGCACCGTGTCGGCGCTCGGAGGACCGGAGTGTCGTCGCGGGAGAGGTGACCCCATGGCGAGTCTGTTGCGTTCCGTTGTGGGAGCTGTGCTGGTCTCGAGCATCCTGGCCTGTGCCGGCTTTGACGCCCGGCCGCTTCCGCCGGGGGAGCCCGTGGCCGAGACCCTCCCCCGCCTCGAGCCGGTGCTGCAGCCCATTCGAACGAAGCATGCGCTTCCAGCTGCGGCCGGGGCCATCTTCGACAGCAGCGGCCAGCTCCTCGCCGTGGGGGCCGTTGGACAGCGCCACCTGGACGTGGGAGACGGCCCTTCGGAGCCCGTCACGGTGCGGGACCGCTGGCATCTTGGCTCGGACACCAAGGCGATGACGGCCACGCTCGTGGCCCGGGCCGTCGAGCGGGGGGAGCTGGACTTCGACACGCCTGTCTCGGAGCTCATGCCTGCGGCCGATCCCGCCTGGCAGTCCGTGACGGTGAAGCACCTTCTGAGCCACACCGGGGGCGTGCAGGACGGCTTCCCGACCACCTTCATCACGATGAAGTACCGCTACGGCTTCGAGCGGGCGGCCGAGGGACGGGCCGTGTGGATGGCCGACCTCGTCTCCGAGCCTCCGAGCGGCGAGCTGGGCTCCCACGAGTACTCCAACCTCGGCTACATCCTCGCGGGTCACCTGCTGGAGCAACAGCAGGGACGCCCGTGGGAGGAGCTCATCCACGACCAGCTCTTCGAGCCGCTCGGAATGACCTCCTCGGACTTCGGCCCGCCACGGGGCCCGCATCCCTGGGGCCACGGGGAATTCGGGAGTGAGCTCACCGCCATCGAGCCCTCCATCCACGGCGACAACGCCGGTGCGCTGGGGCCGGCCGGAACCGTGCACGCCCCCCTGTCCGACTGGGCGAAGTTCGGCGCCCTGCACCTGGCTGCGGCTCGGGGACAGCCGGAGCTGGTGTCTCAAGAGGTGTTCACCACCCTGCACACGCCAGTGGAGCAGGGCTACGCCCTCGGCTGGGGGGCGGTGGAGGACGAGGACTTTGGAGGCGCGTGGATCCTGTCGCACAGTGGCTCCAACATGTTCTGGTATGCCCGCATCGTCCTCGTTCCCGACCACGACCGGGGCTACCTCTTCGTGACCAACACCGCGCGCCACGGCCGGGAGGCGGCCGCCGAGGCGATCCAGGCACTGGCGGCGGTGACGCTCCCCGAGCAGGCGGTCGCCGATTGACGTCGGCCCAAGATGAGCAGGGCGTTCACGGCTACAGCCCTCCGTCCAGCCATTTCACGGCGCGCACCAGCTCCAGCTCGTAGCCCTCGGCCACGTAGAGGGACTTGGCCCGCTCGTTCCGGTTGAAGACATGCAGCGTGAGCGAGGCGGCGCCCAGGGCCCACCTGCTCCTCATCACCGAACGCACCTGGCGCAACAACGGCATCCAGCTAGGCCGTCTCAGCGATGCCAACCGCATGGTCGACGCCCTGCAGGTGTGCACCACCCATGTCGGCCTGCTGAACGGCTACACAGAAGCCCGTGACTGGGCCAGCGGCACCCCCGAGAACCTCGACCGTGACCAGAGAGACGCCATCCGCGTTGCCTTGAACTCCATCCGCAGACACCTCACCGCCACCGACGGCCAGGACGTCACCATCGTCCGCACCATGGAATTCGCCCCGTTCGACAGCAGCCTCACCATCCGCATCAAGGCCGACGGCATGAAGATCTGGTGAGCCCGGCGCCTCCGGGTGCTCAGAGGGGCTGGCGCTGCGCGCCGGGTCCTTCGCTATGGTGGCCAGGGCATCGTCCTCGCCGACTTCAGCCGCCTCCACTGGACCGTACCCGCGCCGCGCCAGCCACGCCTCCGCACGGTCCAACGTGGTTAGACAGCGGCTTGTCGGTCTCCAGCTGCCCTTGCTCCGACTCTCCCTCACCGCACTGAATCACGTCCATCAGCTTCACCCGACGAGCAGCAGCCGCGAGAGGTCCAGAGCTGGTAGCAGCATCACGTACATCATTAAGTTGTCCTGGTTCAGCGAACGGATGCAGACGCCATAGCTCTTGGGCCACCACTGCACCCAGAATCCGGTCTCCGAGCCACTCCAGAGACTCATGGTGACGTTGTTCCTTCCCTGGATTCTCCAGACACCACGCTTTCCTTGTGAGTGCCACCGTCGGGAGGGTCAGGTCTGAGTCCTTGCGCAAGAATGCACGCATCTCATTGACCAGATCATGAAACGGATGATCTTCCATCGCAACTCCTGCGAACGAAAGCACAAAGGACATTCACGCAGGTGTTTAACCAATCCAGAGTCCCAGGAACTGGCCATGAGGGGGCGCGACGCCCCAACCCCGCACCATTCGGAAGGAGCACTCCCCTCAAACGGAGAGCGGTAATATCCAAATGGACCGAAACGCGGCACAATAGTGCCACCATTTGCGCCCAACGCCGTGGCATAGACGCCGTTTCGGAGCGGAGGACAGCGGCCGGGTCGTGGAGCGCGCAGCGCGGAGCGAGGCGGGCGGGGGCCGGAGTGGAGGGCTGGCGTTTATGCAGTGTTGGGCGAAGGCCCGATGCCCGCTAATGTTCGTCGGCTCGGCCGAACCGTGGATCGGCCAAGTCTACGCCCCACACAATCGTGTACGACGACGAGGATCCCAACCACGCTTCTAGTACTACGAGGCCTGAGCAATCGGACAAACGTCGGTTTCTGGACGAGCTCGGTACAAGTCATGGTTCGCTTGCAGGGACATCCAGAACCCCGGGGTGGTCTCGAGCGCCTGCGACAGGAGCCACGCCGTAGCGGGTGTCACTCCACGCTTGCCGCGAACCAACTCGTTCACTCGCTGAACAGGAACTCCTAGGTGACGCGCGAAGGCCACCTGCGTCAAGCCCAGTGGCTCAAGGAACTCCTCAGCAAGGACTTCACCGGGGTGGGTCGGGACTCGATTCTCAGGCAACATCTGCCCTCCAGGGAGCCTACATTCTAGGCTGTTCTACAAGATTAGTGGTAGTCGACGAAGTGGACCTCTGCCGGCCCACCGGGAGTCCATGCGAAAACAATCCGCCACTGGTCATTCACCCGAATACTGTGACGCCCCGCAAGGTCTCCGCGAAGAGCCTCCAGGCGGTTGCCAGGCTGGGAACGCAGGTCCATCAGCTCATGTGCAGCATTCAGCATGTCCAGCTTCCGAACAGCAGACCGCTTGACCCGCGGATCCAGGGACCGTGTCCGGCGAGTGGACCTGCCGTGGAAGAGGTCTTGGGTGCGCTTGTCGGCGAAGGACTTAATCAACGGCGGCTCCGGATACACACTTTACCGGTATCACGGCTACCATGCAAGATGATAAAGTCACCGCCACACACTCCTTCTCTTGAAACGCTTTCGCCCAACGCCAAGGCATAGACGACGTGCCGCGCGAGCTTCTCGAGGAACTAGCGGGCATCGGGCGAGACGTGGAGGGAGCCTGCGACCGGAGCGATTCGAACGATTCCCGCGGGTACTATAAGCAATGCGCGGCATGGCGTTTATGCCCAGTTATGTGAAGTTGAGCTCCGTGACGTGCCACAGAGTTCGACCAATCACCCGGGGTCTTCGACCAAGTCCTTCAGGTCCGGGTCACGCTGGCGGATATGGCGTACGGCCAGAATGGCGACATCCTGGTGAGTGTCACGGACTTGCTAGATGACGATGTGCCGTTTGACGACCAGCTTCCGGATGGAGTCGTCACCGAGGCGTGGATGGACGGGAGCCAGACGCGGGAATCGGGACAGGCCCCGGGTCGATTCAAGAATCCGTCGTACGAGCTCGGTCCCGGCGTCAGTTCGACGGTCCTCGTACTGGTCGCGAAAGTCGAGCAGGGACCGACGGGCGTTGTCGGTCCACAGAACAGTCCAGCTCATCAGGAGGACAGGGACAGCAGTTCGGCTTCAATGTCTTCCTGGCTTGTCACCCTGCCCTCGGCCAGGTCGGCAAGCCCGCGGTGGACGTCGCGGAGCTCGTCGAGCTCATCGAGCAGAGCCTGATACGTGCCCACATCAACCACGACAGCGGCCGAGCGTCCTCGTTGTGTCAGGACAATCGGCCGACCGGACTCGCGGACTTGTCGGAGGAGCGCAGCAGAGTTCGCTCGGAAGTCGGACACGGGCTTGATGTCGGCCTCGAGGTCGAAGGGAATCGGTGCAGTCACTGGACCTCCTACTTGTACGTCTGAAAGTACCACTGACAGGTCGTACCATCAAGCACACGGTTCGAGGTGGAGTGTGGCAGGTGGGACCATAGAGACAGCGCGGGTGAGGCTATCGACTCGGCCGTCGAAGCCTCCGCCAGACCAGCCAATAAGGACGGTACGCCTTCCACGATGACCAACGTTTTAGCGTACCCAACGACGACACCAACGTCAGGGTCGACTCGTTCGGACCTGGCACCAGCATTCTGAGGGGCTCAATTTCACATAACGCCAAGGCATAGAAGCCGTTTCGGAGCGTATGGAGGAGACCACATCGGCATAGACGTGGAGGCGCTTGCGCGACCAACCGCTCCCGTCGTCAGAGTTCCTGCAGTGCCCGAAGACCGGTTGGCTGCCATCCGGCACGTGCCCCAGACGGGCCAGCAGACCAAAACGTCCGGCAGTCTGCCCATCCACACACCAGCATGGGGGCAGCTCGAGATCGAGTCAGGATTCCGACGGGATGGCCATTCCCAATCACCCTGGCTGACTGATCGATGCAGAGGTAGACTGGGAGCATGACTTCAACGGCAACAGTTCTCGCGCAGAACCGCAATCCGAGGACGCGCAGTAGCTCGTGGCGCACCGCCCTGTGAGAGGCGGGCAACAGGTCGTAGCTGAGGAGCCGTTCGATGCGTCCCTGGTCGTCGGCCTCGGGAGCCAGATCCCGCGCTGCTTGACCGGATCTGGGATAGTTTTCACTCCTCCTATCCGAGCTACGACCTGGAAGCCCTCGGCCAGCTCGAAGGGCATGACTTGGCGTGGGCAAAGGTGAAGATGCTTTATAAGCTCGGCCAGCGGGATGTTCGCGGCGCCCGGGCCATCGTGGCGCTCGGTTGGACCGAGTTGAAACCGGCGCTACAAGATGCGTATGAGGAGCTCAAGCACCTGCGGAAGATTCAGCCGGTGATGGAAGAGATTTTGGCGGGGATGGGGTAGGACTCGAGTGGCGATTGATGGCTTCTCCCTTTTGTGGTTTTGGGTGCCGGTGGATGATGGCTACACAGCGGATTTTTTAGTGCGCCTGTTTAGAAACCTTTCAAAGTCACGGTTTGCCTTTCCCAGTTTTGTATAGACCAATCCCAGGTAGATGGCACTGCGACCTATCAGATACAACTCGACGAAGGCGTACATCAGCGCTCGGAAAGGGTTGCGTTTGTATTGTTTAAGAGTGGTTAATTCCACGTCCTGCGCCCGACTGCCCATCGAGGTGATGGTATCTTCTCCGGAAGCCATCCGTTCGGCAAATGGCACAATATAGAATGACCAACTTGGACGATGTACCCACAATTCGCCACGTTGAAGATACCAAACTTCCTTTTCTGGATTTTCGTCCTGCGCGTCTATGTTATTCATGGCTTATTTGTATTTGGTAAGAGTGGGTTTAAGTTGATTTAGAGTCACTTTTTTGTCGTCGCCTTCTTCGACTTTTGGTGTCATTCCATCTCGGCTTGTCGTAAGCTCCGTTAACAGGCCACGGTGCGGTCGTCCTCCACCCCACCGTCCACCACAAGCCTGTGTGTGAAGACGTGCCCCGACTTGTCCACCGACAGGCGCGGACCCACCGGTGGTGAGCCGGTGGTTCGGGGGTACCAAGCTTGGCGTGGGGGGCCGGGTCGTGGAGCGCGCAGCGCGGAGCGATTCGGACGATTTCCGGAGCGGAGGACTGGCGTTTATGCGGTGTTGGGTGCAGTGCGACCCCGCGGCACAATCATCGGCATCAAGTCCATTCCCTCAGCACCAACCGTCGATGAGTATCCATGGAGGTGAACGACCAGATGAGGTCATGCGAGTCCACTTGACGACTACGCCATTGACGCATACCTTGTCTGTATGTTGATGCACGACCTCATCACGGTGGTGGAGACCGACGCCTACCTCGCCAAGGCCCGCAAGCTGCTCAGCTCGGACGAGCGAAGTGCGTCGTCGACCTCGTCGCCAATGACCCAGAATGTGGCGTTCTCATCAAAGGAACGGGCGGCGTCAGGAAGGTCAGGATTCCGCTTGAGGGCAGAGGGAAGAGCGGTGGCGCACGAGTCATCTACTTCTTCCACGACATGGACATGCCACTCTACCTACTGACCGTCTTCCCGAAGAACCGGAAGGCAAGCCTGAAGGCCTCCGAGAAGGATGCCCTCGCAAAACTCACCCGAGTTCTGGTCAAGACCTACAAGGAGCGACACCATGGCAATCAGTGACTTCAACGACATCGCCGCCGGCCTGCTGGACGCCATCGATCACGCGAAAGGCGGGTCGACCGAAGCCCAAGAGCACCAGGTGTCTGTTCCCAATGTTGACGTAGCTGAGCTCCGTGACTCGCTCGGACTCTCGCAGACCGAGTTCGCCGAGGCCTTCGGCGTCAGCGTCGGAACCATCCGGAACTGGGAGCAGGGCCGCCGACGACCCAGGGGCCCCGCCCGCGTACTGCTGAACGTCATCGCCAAGGAGCCAGAGGCGGTCATGAGAGTTCTACGGACAGAAGCGGCCTAACACCCAGGCAACTTGCGACCCGTCTTAGATAGATGTCGAGCATTGCGCCCAACGCCAAGGCGTCAGGCACAGCTACGCCCCAGGAAAGGGAGCAGGCCTCTCACGCTCCACCCATCAGTCGCTGGAGGGCACGTATCGAACGTCCAATGGGACATTCTCCGCAATATGAAGGTAGTCCTTGTCCGACGTCAGAAGCAGCGCTCCACGCTCGAGCGCCATCGCCGCTATCAGCGCGTCCATGCTCGCTGCCTGAACTCCATTGGCACGGCTGACGTTCATCACCCGCGCAGCCTCAAGGTGGTCGGCGGCAGTGGCCAGCACCATGGGAAACGGCTCCAGCGTTCGCGCCAGCCGGCGAAACTGCGCCTCATGCCGAATGCCGGACAGCAGCTCCTGATAGACCACCCCCAGAAGGACGACATGCTCGCCGGTGACGATGAGCTCGCGAAGGAGCTGCCCAGCCCGTGGAAGCTCCCGGCCCTTTGGACGCCGAAGCGCCGCTGACCACACCGACGAATCG
>Ga0315321_10001218_pt1 | contig 19701 bp, 12 predicted proteins | sample M180m21515metaG_FD_203464 | JGI IMG/M metagenome (GOLD analysis project Ga0315321, IMG submission 203464) | Ammonia-oxidizing marine archaeal communities from Monterey Bay, California, United States - M1 80m 21515 | ecosystem: Environmental > Aquatic > Marine > Intertidal zone | place: USA...
CACCATACGTACTCCACCACAACCATCTGTTGATCATTTCCATCGAGAGGCACGACCCACCGTTCGCTTTCTTGCGTTTTGATGATCCTGTTTCCCGCCCCGTTGTCTTGCTCAGGCACGACTACAAGATGAGCCTGCAATCCATCGCCATTGACCTGAGTCGCCGCCTGTCTCTTCAACTTTTTTGCCTGATGAATACATAGGTTCAAAACGCCTGATTCATCCATTGCTTTGGCAGCTTCATTCTCCACACGTTGTATTTTCCATTGCCGCCGCAGCCCCCTTCGTTCCAACGGTTCAATGCGTTCTTCGATTTGCCACTGCGCGAACCGATACAAGAAGGTGGGCACGCCTTTTGAATCCAGCCGGTACCCCCGAAACTGATACAACGCTTCCTGGTTCTTCCACGCTGGCCAAACCACATTTTCAGTATCAAGCAGAGCGAAGGGTGAACCCTGCGGGAAACGGACAAGCGATTCACCGAGAGGATCTGCGGGAGGTGTAAAACGCTCAAACCACGTTCCTCTGGCGTCAATAAAACGTCCTTTCCAGGCAGACGCCAGACGAATTTTCTCGGAATCAAATGAGTAGTGGGTCTGCTGGGGAAAACCGACTGCGATGGCGTGTGTCCCCGCATCCTGCATGAACGAACGCAGCACCACAGGTCGCCCGGCAGGTCGCAGCTCATAGTTCTGCGAACGGACTTTTTCAATCTTTGCCGGCAATGGCTGGTTGGTCAGATCTCTCAGATAAAACCACAGTGATGCGATTTGTTTCTCGACGTCACCCTCCAACAGATCGGGGCGATTGCTTTTGCCATCAGGAAAGAACGTTGGCATTCGTGTCCGGCTTTTCAACGCACCGGGATCAAGCACAAAATCATGAAACCATTCGGGTCGAACACGTGACGTGATTCCGGCAAGATCCAGGCCGACCACCCCCGGCAAGCTTTCCCCCCGGTACAAGTGACATTCAACACAACCCGTACCCGACAATTCATGTCCGGCGCGAAACATCAAATCGCTGGCTTTACCGAAAACCAACGACTCACTTTTGTCTCCCGCCTGATCCGCGACCGGTAAATTCTCGACCAGATCCTTGACTGCGTTGACATGATAAGCAGGCATACGGGCTTTCATATGGCGACGATAAGCCGTCGTGCGTTGATCAAAAACCGCCTTCAAAGCCTTCGGCTGGAGTTTACTGCCAACACCGGTCAAAGGCGGTGGCAGGCGTCCCTCGTCACCCAGATCGACCTGCTCAACCATTTCAAAATAAGCCTTGCGGTAGCGACCGACTCCACCAAGCACCCCAGTTCCCCCATCGTTCGTCAGTTCCGTTTCACGCTGATGACAGGCGTAGCAATTAAGTTGCAGCATGCGATGGTGTACCCGCTCAACTGCATCCACTTCTGCAATCCGCGAATCCGATTCCAGCATGCCTTTGATCGCGTCAACCTGCAGTTCATCAAGTCCATAGTCTGGCATCACTGCGGCCGGCCTGGTCAAACAGTTGTGTGTTGTTTCAGGATTCAACTTGTCCCATGGCGTCGCCATCCTCGGTGACGCAACGTCAGTAGCCTCATGGCAATTACTACAACGCAACTCCACAAACAAAGATCGCCCTTCTTCGACCATTGCAGAATCCAGTACGGTTTCCTTAATCGAAACTTCGCGTCCCTGTTCACTTAGCAAATAGGCAGTCACGTCCGCCGCCTCGCTCGGCGACAAACGCAGGTTTGGCATTCTGCCCCCTTTCCGAACCGAATCAGGACGGAGCAAGAACATCGCTAATGATTGATGGGTGTATTTGCCGACCAGATCGCCATGGGGAACAGACGCAACGCGCCGAGCGGCCCGCAACAAACCAAGTTCCTGTAGTTCCTCAGAATCAAGCTGTGAAATCATCTGATCAACTGCGGTGGGTGCCGTTTGATTCGTCTCTTGTTGTGCATCGGGCTGATGGCAAGCAACACACCCGACAGTGTGATAGAGATTCCTGCCACGCAACGGATCACCTTGATTCCAAAACTCATGCATCACGGCTACCGCACCGGTTGCACGCACCGTTTCAAAAGGCTTCTTCTGGGTACCTAAAAATGCCACCAGTTTATTGATGACTGTTTGCCGTTGACCGTCATCAAGATGCCCCAGCATGTGTGGCATGGTCGTACCCGATTTTTTTCCATTCGGATCATCCAGATATTCCCGCAACCACTTCTCTGAAAATCGATTCGCGGTGCCAACGAGTGTTGGTCCCCGCTTAGGCTTCCATTGTGGATTGCCTGATTCATGACAAGCCACACAGCTCAACTCACTGACGAGTAAATCGCCAGCCTTGGCAAGACTCATGTCACCGTGTCTGGCAAATCGCTCAAAGCCAGCGACGAAAGGCGGGCTCGTTACCTGACCATGAGCATTGGCAGCGGTAAGCAAAACTGACAAACCCAAAACGAATGTGATTCGCGATCGCCAAGAAGGGAGAAACAACATGAAGAAAAAGGCGTTAGCAAAGGCGGAGGATGTAAAGAGCAAAGGCAGGATGACTGTTATTCTAGCTACTTGCACGATTGACCGCATTCGACCTCTGGAGGAAAGCCTCTTGAAAAGGGCGCGACCTGACCATGGAATCGTGCTTAATTCACTCCACGGTCAAGAATTCTCCGTAAACACTGATTCTCTGTAACCACCACGACTCCCACATCAAAGCAACTTCAGTTCTCCGGTAATAGCATCTATTTTTGATGATTCGTCAGGTCCAATTGCCAAGCAGGTGTTCGTGGGCACTCCATGAAATTCGGTTTTGCCACTGTCGGTGATCATATGAACTTCCAAGCCCTGCTGACTCGCCACATCGCGGATCGCCAGCAGTTCGTCCTCGCTGTCGACACGGCAGCATATTTTCGCAAACCCCCCCGACAGCCAAGCTTGTGAGGCCTCATCAAATTCATTCATCGACACAACGCCCGAAACTTTCAATCGTGAAGCCAAAAATGCCATCGACGCGTGCGCTCCTTGGGCAATCTGTTTTCCTCGTCGCATCTTCAAGTCATGACGCATCACAATGACCTGCTTGTAAACTCGATCGTGTACCGATATCTCCTGGCTCACTTGTTCTTCCCTGTGCATCTACCTACCGTCACAGCATTCATCGCAAGCGACAGCGACGATGAGTTTGTACTGTGAATTCTTCCAGAATTTCTCCAAGCAACAAGTCTATCCCTACTGCCAGCAGATACGAAACGAGTTGTTCCAGATAAAAATACGCGAAGAACACCCACTTTCTGGTTAGCGATACTGGCGGCACACCCCGTCGGAGGGGCGGCGAGGCCTCATTGCACTGGAGTTATGCTGGATAGCGGTATACTGCGTTTAGGTTTGTGGTGCTTCCAAAGCTCGCTGAGGGCTCATGGTGAATTGCAGAGTGCAACCCTGCTGGCAGTAACAACTTATCAGTGGGTCACGTTACCGACCCTCACTTCGACCCGAGCAATCACCCTTTCCATCCCCTCGCAAGATTCACTCATGTCAAATCAGACTCTCCCATACGTAAAACGGACAGGTGAAAGAAGATGTTTGCTTTCATCGGAGTCGCAGCGTTTTCATCACCTGCAGCATCTGTGGATTTCCACGTTTTTGATTTGCACTGGTACATTCAGCTTTGCCTGCAGCGGAGTGCAAGCAGCAGAACCGGAGGCAACCTCTCTTGGTGAGCACGGTTACGCGAAATCAGGCGACACGCGGATCCATTACGTCACCGCAGGAAAGGGTCCATTGTTGGTCATGATTCATGGTTTTCCTGATTATTGGTACACCTGGCGAAATCAAATGCCTGAATTGTCAAAGACGTTTCAGGTCGTTGCGTTTGATCAACGGGGCTACAACTTGAGCGATCAACCCGTTGGAATTGAGAATTATGCGATGCCGAAACTGGTCGATGATGTCAAGGCATTGATTGAACACTTTGATCATGAAGAAGCAATCGTCATGGGGCACGATTGGGGTGGAGCTGTTGCATGGTCTTTCGCCATGACTTACCCAAAAATGGTGGACCGTCTCGTCATTCTGAATCTCCCCCACATGAATGGTTTACGGCGAGAACTGGCCAACAATCCAGAACAACAAAAAGCGTCTGCCTACGCCCGACGCTTCCAAGCTCCTGGGGCTGCGTCACAACTCACTGCCAACGGCCTTGCATTTTGGGTCAAAGACCCCGAGGCTCGAAAAAAATATGTGAAGGCGTTTGAAAGATCTTCTTTTGAGGGGATGCTAAATTACTACAAGGCGAACTATCCAAAACCACCTTACACAACCGACGCCACAGCCATGCCACGAGTGCAATGTCCTGTGCTGATGATCCATGGACTTGGAGACACTGCATTACTTCCCGGTGCACTCAATGACACATGGCAATGGCTGGACAATGACCTGACGCTGGTCACGATTCCCAAAGTGGATCATTTTGTGCAGCATGGCGCAGCCACTAAAGTGACTCACCGCGTCAGCACCTGGCTAAACGCATCCACAACAGAAAAGTGATCATGAATTCCCCCATGCCTTCGTCGAATCGGCAACGCGGCTGTCTGCTGATAGCTGCGGTTTTGTTTTTCGTTTATTCCGGCGCAGTCAGTCAAGTCGTGATCAGTAACAGCCCTGCACTACTTCACACAACGACTCAAAAACAGAATCGTCTGAAATTAACACTCAGTTCGGACGCAATCGGGGGAATGTCCGCCCTAAATACACCTGTCAAAATTGAGGCAAAAATCACCAATGCAGGGAATCAAGTTGCATCAGGAGTGCTCAACTGGAACGTGAAAAGTACGACGAGCCCGCTTCCGCCAAGCCCCGAAATGCCAACCGAGGTTGATGCGGGCAAAACAGAGTCGTTCGCTCACACCATCACAATTCCGAAAGCTGGTTTTGTAGAAATGGTGTGTGAGTTTACGCCAAGTGGTGCAGAAAAACCGATCCGACAGTCACTCCGTATAGGATGCAACCCAGACAAAGTGATCTCACACTTAACACGGCAACCTGACTTTGACGAATTCTGGGAACGGGCAATCAAAGAACTGAAAGCCGTTCCTGCCGCGTTCAAATCCGAGGAACGCCTCGATCTGAGTGATGACCGCATTCAGGTTTTCGAAGTCAGCATGCGGAGCCATGGCCAAATCCGAGTGCGCGGCTGGCTGGAGGTTCCACGTAATGCGACCCAAGAACTTCCAGCAGTGATTCGTGTGCCTGGTTACGGCCAGAACATGAAGCCAATTGGCAAGTGCGATGACATGATCGTATTCTCTTTCAATCCCCGCGGTCATGGAAACAGCCAACAAGACGTTCCCGGACAACCCAACAATTTCTGGATTCGGGGCTTAGACAGTCCGCAAACGTATTACTATCGAGGCAGTTATCTCGATTGCATCAGGGCAGTGGATTTCATCGCAGCACGCAAAGATGTCGATCAGGACAAGATCGCTGTCTGGGGTGGTAGCCAAGGAGGTGGATTTGCATTTGCGACTGCGGCTCTTGATCCCAGGGTCGACCATTGCATCGCTGACATCCCTTTTCTCTGCGACTGGACCGACTATTTCCGTTTGACGCACTGGCCTGAGATGGATGAGTGGATTGCCGATCAACCTCATCGGAACTGGCAATCGACACTGCGAACACTGAGCTATTTTGACACCATGAATCTGGCGGATCGTATTAACTGCCCGACGCTGATGTCTGTCGGCCTGCAGGATTCAGTTTGTCCACCAACCACCTGCTTCCATACTTTCAATCGCATTCCGGGTGCGAAAAAATTTCGAATCTATCCCAACAAGCGCCACGGGCTTGGCAAAGAACACTACCCCTGGGTTTGGACCCAACTACGCGAAACCTTCGCTATTTCAGAATGACCCGCGACTGCTGAATCCGCGTTTTCCAGTTCAGTCTGTTCGACTCAAGAAGCAGCACGCTTCAGTAACTTTGTCAGCAGACGATCGAAGGTGTTTGCAAATGCCTTTTTGTCACGATCACCATACGGTCGGCTTCCTCCCGTTACCGTACCTGCACCCCGAAGGTCATCCATGAAGTTTCGCATCGAGAGACGGCTGGCAATGTTGCTGGCGTCATAGGATTCTCCTCGAGGATCAATGACGTCCACTTGCTTATCAACTAGCAGAGCTGCTAACGGAATATCTGCGGTGACAACCAGATCACCCGGTTCGCTGTGAAGGACGATGTACCGGTCAGCCACATCAGCTCCTTCACGCACAGTGACCATCGACACAGTTTCTGCGTTGGCTGGAATCCCAATGCGTTGATTCGCGACCAGCACTGTCTCAACACTCAGCCTTTTTGCAGCCCGAAACACAACGTCTTTCACATCTCGGGGCGCCGCATCAGCATCAATCCAAATTTTCATACCGCCTGTTCTCGCTTTGACAGGGTGGTGACGTCAAGCCGCCTTGATCGCATTGGCAACAAAGAATGCAAAACCATCAGGTTCAAGCGATGATTTCACGGATGACATGTCCGTGAACATCCGTCAGGCGGCGGTCAATCCCATCATGCCGCACACTCAACCGTTTATGGTCGATACCCATCAAATGCAGGATGGTGGCATGGATGTCATAGACCTGAGTTGGATTATCACGGTCCAGCGGCTTGTATCCCCATTGATCAGACTCACCATGAGTCATGCCACCTCGAACACCACCACCGCAAAGCCAATTGGTAAAAACATACGGATTGTGATCACGTCCCTTGCTGCCTTGGGTGCTTGGCATGCGTCCGAATTCGGTAGTCCAAAGAACAAGGGTGTCATCAAGCATGCCGGACTGTTTCAAGTCTTTCAGCAGCGCGGCGGTTCCCACTGCCATGCCTCGCGCCAACGGGCCATGGTCCCTTTCAATATCTTCGTGACTATCCCAATTGCGACGGGGGAAGCTGTTGTCATTACCTGACCAGATCTGAACAAACCGGACGCCCCGCTCCAAAAGGCGACGCGCGATCAGACATTTTCTGCCGAAATACTCTTCCTCTTCCGGTGCGTTGATCGTGTCCGGATACGTTGCCCCTGCACGATCAAGTCCATACAGCTTCATGATGTGCGCGGGTTCACCGGAGATATCCAGAGCTTCGGGAGCGCTAAGCTGCATCTTTGCGGCTAATTCATACGATCTGACCCGAGCTTCGAGTCGCGAGTCGTCCGGCCGTTCACGCTGAAATTCCTGATTGAATTTCGACAACAACTTGAGTCCCGCACGATCCCCCTCCGCAGTCGCAAAATCTGCCTGTGGCGTGAGATCCTCGATCGGATTACTACGCTGCGGAAAAATAGCAGTTCCCTGAGAACTCGCTGGTAGAAAAGCAGAGCCCCAATTTTTAGGTCCATTGCTGGCGAACCCGCGGTGATCAGGTAGAACCACGAAGGTGGGCAGATTCTCGTTGATGGAACCCAAAGCATAACTGACCCATGATCCCATTCCTGGGAAGCCGGGCCGCTGGAATCCCGTTGCCTGCAAATAAGTTGCCTGTGAATGAACCCCAGTCTTCCCTACAAGATTGTGAACGAACGTCATGTCATCCACGCATTCACCCAAAGGCGCCACCACATCACTGAGCATTTTTCCAGATTGCCCGTACGGCTTGAATGAAAACGGCGATTTCATCCATGGCCCGAGTCCATTTTGGAATGCCTCGACATGCTCTCCAAAATCCGACTTTTCCCCGTGGTGCTTCTCTAGCATCGGCTTGTGATCCCACAGATCAATGTGACTCGCCGCTCCACCCATGAACAGTTGCACCACCCGCTTTGCTTTCGGGGGATGATGCAATACTTTTACGGCACCATCAGCATATCCGTCTTCCTGAAGCATCATCGCAAGCGCCAAGGAACCGAACCCACCGCTGGTTCCTCGCAAAAAATCTCGTCGATCAAGTATTCGTTTCATGAATCAGTTCTTGCCAAGGCTGATGAACGGTGACGACACCTGCACGGTGACCTCAATCCGCCATTCAGTCGATATAAATAAATTCACTGAGATTAAAAAGGAACCTGCATAAATTATTCATGCCATGTTCCCCCGCGTAAGCACTGAACGCCTTCAGCTCGCTATCACTGGGATCGCGTTGCAACACCAGTCGAACCGCCTGTTGCACCTGCTGCTGCAATGAATCCTGTTTGTTTGCGACACGTGCCGAAAATTTCTCTGCCATCACAAGGTTGAAACGGCTATTCAAAAGCGACAGTGCCTGCAATGACGTGAGGGTTTCATTACGTTTTGGCGTGCTTTGTGACGAATCAGCACAATCGAGTGTTGTCATCCATGGATCAGGCTGTGACCTGACAATGAAGCGGTAAATGCTGCGACGATGCGACTTAGAATCATTTGGATCGAATTTGTGATATTCGTAATGGGGGGAATGCGTCGTTCGTTCAAGCTTAAACAAATAGAATCCGGGGCCCCCCATGGTGTGATCCATGGCACCACTGACGTGCAAGATTGAGTCACGTATTTCCTCTGCCTCCAATCTGCGGCGATCCATTCGCCAAAGATACTGATTGCTGCCATCCACCAGAGCATTGGAACTTGGACCGGCCGAACTCTGACGATAAACACTGCTGGTGACAATCAACCGGTGCAGATCTTTGATCGACTGGGACTTTAACCACTCACCACCGTCACGAAACTCGACAGCCAGCCAGTCGAGCAACTCTGGGTGTGTTGGTGCCGCGCCCATTCGGCCAAAATCATTTGGCGTTGCCACAATGCCTCGACCAAAATGATATTGCCAAATTCGATTAACAATCGATCTCCAAACCAAAGGATGACGTTCATCGGTCAACCAATTGGCCAAGGTCGCCCTGCGTTCACCTTCGGTAGTGGCGGCGTCGATTTGCCATGACAACCCCTGTCCCAGCGGCAACATGCCTGGCGAGGCGACCCCGCGTTGTTGACTGATCTCACCACGGTGCAAAACATGTACAGGCCGCAACTTGCCTTCCGTTGCATGAAAATTTCCCTGTGATTTGAAATGAGTGGCTGCTGCGTAGACCATTTTTCCTTTGGGAAGTTTCGCCAGATCTGATTTTGCTGCGGTCAGTTTTTTGGTCGCCGACTCACGGTCTGCCCTTCGTTGCGGAGTCTCAATTTCACGATTCAATTTCGCCAAATCGCGTTTGGCGACCTCCAATGCCTTGGCAGCGTCCGGGTCTTGATAGTGCGGCCACTCTCCGTCAGTCAAATTCCGCCGTGTCCATCGCACGGGTGCCTCAATCGAATCAAGTGACGTGACAGGTTTGCTTTTGGCCCGATTCTTGTCCTCAAGATCCAGAACACGCACTTCCCCAAGTGCAAAGATGAAATCGTTTTTGCGATGCGCCAACTTGGTCGCGGTTATGCGAACCCGTCGAATCTTACGGCCACCCAAGTCAATCACGATCGGCTCCAAACCGGGATTCACGACATCCGCCTGCAGGCGATTGTAGACAATCGTCATTGCGCCTTCTTCACCATCAACGGCTACCTGAAATCGCACCGGAAAACCAAAACCTGCTCCGATGCCTCCGAATTCATCATGGCATGCGTGCAGGACGATCTGCGAAGCATCCACTGAATCCTTTAGGTCAATCTCAACCCACTTTTGCACGTCATCACGTTTTACCGTGGAACTGTGATAGCCAAACTCGGCTGACTTTTTGAAGCTGACACGTGCTTCCAAGCCTTTGATTTCCTTACGCAATTCAGACAATTTCGCACCACCTGCCTGTTTAATCTCAGAGGTGATGGTATCCAACTGCTTCTGCTGCTTTGCGATTACAATCTGCAATGCTTTGCGGCGTTTCTCAATACCTGGATCCAGATCGTAAGGTCGTTCAGCACGATCAACCGCGGCAAAAATTGACTGCAGACCGTAATACTCATCCTGCGTGATTGGATCAAATTTGTGATTGTGACATCGCGCACACTGAACCGTGATACTGCAAAAGGTATTCAAAGCTCCTGACACCATGTCATCTCGATCAAGGTTGCGAGCAACTTTGCCATCAAGCTTGGATTCCGGCACTTCAACATGTCCAATGAAGTCCCAAGGACCGGCAGCAATGAATCCGAGGGCCAAAATGCCATCTGGATCTCCAGGAAAAAGAACATCGCCGGCGATCTGTTCTTGAACAAAACGACTGAATGGTTTGTCTTCATTAAACGAGCGGATCACATAGTCGCGGTATGGCCAAGCATTTGCACGCAACTTGTCCTTATCATAACCGCACGTGTCGGCGTACTTCACCACATCCAGCCAATGCCTGGCCCAGCGTTCCCCATAGTGATTCGATTCGAGCAAACGATCTACCAGACGCTCATACGCCTGCGGATCAGAATCGCCAACAAACTCCTGCACCTGCTGCGGCGTTGGCGGCAAACCAATCAGATCATAGGTCACCCGCCTGATCAACGTTCGACGATCAGCCTGTTCTGTAACAGTCAGACCTTTTTCATTCAGTTTCTTGAGAACGTAGGCATCAATGGGGGTCCGCACCCAGTCATTTTCCAACTTGGGAACCGCAGGTCTGCGAATCGCTTGATACGACCACCAATTGAAATCAGAGACACGAGATTCCGTCAGCTCAACGTCCGCTGGCCATTTTGCTCCTTCGTCAATCCACATTCTGATCAGCTTGACTTGTTCCACTTTCAGAGGATCAGAGTTCTTTGGCATCCGTGCTTTACCAGCATGAAGCGAAATCACTTCCAGCAAGTGACTCGCCATCGCATCACCAGCGACTACATAACCATCCTCTTTGGCAGACGCAGCGGTGTGCAGCGAGAAGTCGCCTTTGCTTTCCTGATCGTTATGACAACTCAAACACCGCCGTTGCAGGATAGGTGCAATCTCACGAACAAAATCGACCTCGGCCAAGAGTCTGGGCATGGGCGTGCACAATAGAAGCAGCACAAGAGGAAGCATCATTCGCCGCGACACACCGCACGATGACAAGCCTGCTGACAGGTCCCAAACCAACCCCAAATTCCGACAGGCCCCAATAGCTACGCAAATTCGCGGCCTGAGCGTTTTCAATTTCATCGGCTCTTTCTGGGACATGTCTCTCATCAATGAATTGGTGCACGCACTGACTCGCCATCACCAGTAAGTGGATTCCCCGCCTCATAAAGCGACGCCAGCAGTTTAACTATCTGCTGGGTCAACGATCCACTGTCGGAACAACATTCGCGGAGCAATGCATCTTTCTTTTTACCGCGATCTGAAGTAGCGCATTCTACTTAAAAACGTGACTCAATAGCGTCATTTTATATCAGAAATCTAACATCCGAAAGCAATGAGATCCCACATATTCATGAGCGGCAATCCACGGCGATAGCAGGACCTGACTTCCCAACCCCCAACCTTGTGAGCAACTTGTGAGTAATGAGAACAGGCGAGAAAGGAGACTCATCTGCAGAAATCCACCGCCAAACTCGAGAGCGATTGCAATGGATGCCTGATCGCAGCATGCAACAGGTATCGCTTCGTTCACTGATCAAATCGAGGGGTGCACTCGAGTGCCACCACTGGCAAGCACGAGTTGGCGAGCAGACCCGACAGTGGAATCTGCCGAGGCATTTATTGGGGGAATACAGCCACCTTTGCTCTCATTCCTGATCACTCGTGGAAGATCAGGTGAAAAAGCTGTCTGGCCATGACCATGCCAGACAAAAAGCGACCAATCACCTTAAAAACAGGGCTAAAACTGAACTAACACCAGTTTTGAAAGTCTGCTAGTTTCCCCTTGCAATTCGCCCCGACAACTTGTTTGCACGTGAGTGCATGCCAAGTCCAGTTACAAAATTAAACCGCACCCCCAATCTCATGGAGACCCACGGATGGGACTTCCTTTCTCAGCTGACACGCAAATCGATTCGCTGAAAGAAATCTTGAACGAGGTCGCAGAACGACTGGACATGAATGTCACGGTCAAATTGTGGAACGGCGACATGATTCCAATGGGGAAAAACACCGACGGTAAATACACGCTGGAGTTATCTGGCCCTGGTGTGATTGGCAGTATGCTGCGCCGCCCAACACTGGAAACGTTGGTACGACTCTATGCGAGTGGACATATCGGGTTTGAAGGTGGCGACTTGATGGAGTTTGCGGATGCTTTTCAGACAGAAAAAGCCAATCGTCGACGCTTGAAAGAAATCAGCAAGTTGCTGCTGCTGAAAAAAACCATTCCTTTCATTTTCGCTAAAACCAAAGACACGGATGTCAATCATCAGTTTGGTGATGACATGGTCGGACGTATCGAGGCAAATCGCAATAATACTGATTACATTCAGTTTCACTACGACGTCAGCAATGATTTTTACAAGCTATTTCTTGGTGGCGAAATGGTCTATACCTGCGCCTATTTCAAAGAGTGGGACAATTCACTTGAACAGGCGCAACGCGACAAGATGGATTTGATCTGTCGAAAACTGCGTCTGCAAGCTGGTGACAAGATGCTTGACATTGGATGTGGGTGGGGTGGGTTGATCCTGCACGCAGCCAAGAATTACGGCGTCAAATCTCACGGAATCACTCTGTCGCAGGAACAACACGATTACACTCAGCAGAAAATCAACGAGATGGGCCTTGCCGATCAGGTGAGTGTGGAAATCTGCGACTATGCCGACCACACCGGAAGCTACGACAAGATTTCAAGCGTCGGAATGTCTGAGCACATTGGCACTGCCAATTACCCTCGCTACTTCAACAAAATCAATTCGCTATTACGTGACCGGGGCTTGGTGCTCAATCATGCGATTGCCCGTCGTGCAAAGGCAACCAAACGACAGGCAAAGAAGATACGTCCCGAGAGAAAGTTTCTCCTCAAATACATCTTTCCGGGTTCCGAACTGATTCCGGTCGGCACCACAACCGACACATTAGAAAACACAGGCTTCGAAGTTCATGATGTCGAATCTTTGCGCGAACATTATGCCCTGACCCTCAAGTACTGGTCCAAAAATCTGACGGCCAACAAGGAAGAAGCGATTCGCTTAGTAGGACCTGAAAAATATCGCCTTTGGGCAGCCTACATGACAGGTGGCTCGGTGGGATTCACAGCCGGTTCCATCAAGATCTATCAGGTTCTCGCCAGCAAGCGAGCCAGCAAGGGACTTTCGGGCTTGCCTCCCACTCGTGCAGATCTTTACCGCGCTGCCTGAGTGAAAGCTGGGTGAGTGGAAGCAGAACCGCTCGGCAAAATCTACTGGCATTCGACATCCTCCCGCCGGAGAAGAGAAACACGACGTGTCACGCGTTTGAGCTGCACTTTGCCACGGACCGCAATCGGGTGCCCAGGCTGTGTCTCAGACGTAATGACTACAGCCTGCCGTCAGTTCTCCACCTGCCATGGGGCATGCACTGCTGTACAGCAACCAAAGTAATCAGTTAGGTCTGTATCTTTTTGGTAACTGAAGGCTGAACGTGACTCAATTCCGGTTCTAATAGGAGAGAACACATGTGGCAAGCAAATGTCGCTGCCACAGAAGCGTGATGCGAGCCATTATTTGAAAAAGCACGGACAATGACCCCTGTAAAAAAACAACGTCTGTTCTTGGTCGAAGATGACCGCGATCTTGCATCCATGGTCTCAGACTTTCTAACCGAGAATGGATTTGAGGTCATTGTCGAACACGATGGCAAATCAGCACTCAGTCGCATTCAGTCCGAATCATTTGATGCGATCGTCTTGGACATTGGACTTCCGGGGATGGACGGAATCAGTATTTGTCGCACCGTTCGATCGAACTACGAGGGTCCGATCCTGATGTTGACTGCCCGAGGTGATGAGATTGATGAAGTCGTTGCCTTGGAAGTGGGTGCTGATGACTACATGTCCAAGCCAGTGCGTCCCCATGCCTTACTAGCTCGAATTCGTGTTCACCTGCGTCGTTCCAACCAATCTGAAACCGATTCAGCCACAACCCGAATTACGATTGATGGACTTGTGATTGATACAACCAATCGCTCCGTCTCCATCGACGGAGTTTCCATTGACCTCACGACAGCCGAGTTTGATCTGCTGTGGTTGCTGGCCCAAAACTCTGGCAAAGTTATTCCACGCGACGAACTTTACCTGCAACTGCACGGCGTCCGATATGACGGCTTGGACCGCTCGATTGATCTCCGCGTGTCACGTCTTCGGAAGAAGATCGGAGATGACCCCGTTCAGCCGCAACGCATAAAATCTGTGCGCAGTGTCGGCTATTTATTGGCTACTCAATCATGACACGATTGTTCTTTCGCTTTTATGTTGGTGTCGTCGTCATTCTAGTCGTAGCGTGGCTGGTACAGGCCTACGTCGCGAACTTATCTTCGACCCAAAATGTCAACGTGGTCGAAAACGCACTCGGTGGGGGCGTCCGACTGGCCCGTGACGAAGTAGAAGCTTTTTGGAATGAAGATTTATCCAGTTCGACATCTAACTATCTTCAGGTTGCGGGTAACTTCGATTACCCGATGTACCTCTTATCCTTCAATGATGCGACTTGGTTAGAGGATCCCTATCGGCAACGCTTGATCGACGGTGAGGTCGTACTGCTGGGAAAACATCTCGGGATCGCTGTCTTCCCGCAACCAAAACCTGAAAAATCGATTGCTGATGACCTGGATTCGTCTTGGCGTGGTGATTCACAATCCGTGACTGAAGCAGTGAGCCAGAGAGAGACAGCGAAGCAAAACGATTCGGAGAGGCAAGCTGATACAGAGCGTCGAACAACCAAGAGTGCAGATCCGGAATACTTTCTGCTATTTGGTCCTCTGCCGCAATTCGTTGGGCCAAGTCGCGTCCAAGTCACACTGGGTTATGGGATTATATTTTTGCTGGCCGCCCTTGCGATCGCAATCCTGCTACGTCCCGTTGCCAAGCAGTTTCGCGCGGTAGAAATCACAGCGACTTCCATTGCCGGTGGTAATCTCAATGCCCGCATACCGACCAAATCACGATCACAAGATCTGGCTTTGGTAACAGCGTTCAATGCAATGGCAGACCGCACCGAGTCCTTGGTTCGGTCACAGCGTGAACTACTGCAAGCCGTCTCACATGAACTACGCACTCCCTTGGCTAGAATCCGTTTTGCAACGGACCTTATCGAGACCGCAAAGAACGAGGACGAACGACGCAATCGACTCAACTCCATTGATGATGCTACCGAAAAACTCGATTCGCTTGTTGGCGAGTTACTCACTTACGCCAGAATTGATTCCAATGCTTCGGAAAGGCCTTCGGAACTCGTGAACATCTGGAATCTGATCGAAGAAGCAGTAGATTTCCATGCCCCCTTGTACCCCCACATCAAGTACATTCTTCCCACTGACCCTGCGCAGTTGACCACACGGGCTCATTCAGCCAGTTTGGCAAGAGCGATCGAAAATCTGGTCAGCAATGCTGGGCAACATGCTAAATCACGAGTCATGCTGTCTGCACAGATCATTGAGCAAGCTGTGGTAATCAAGATTGAGGATGACGGCAACGGTATTCCCGAAGACCAATGGGAAACCGTCTTTGAGCCATTCACGAGGCTGAACCAAGGTGACAATCGGGGTGTGGGACTAGGCCTGGCGTTAGTTCAACGCATCACCAAGCAGCACAAAGGCAGGGTTATCGTCAGCAAGAGCACTTTGGGTGGTGCCTGTTTGATGATTCGACTACCTCACCACCCAGAGTCGACATAAGACTGAAAAATTGAACAACATACGATGATTCCAGTGCCTCATTTCGAACTGTCGCTCCCAACAGCGCGTCAGCATTTCGAGTCACCCTGAGAGACTGTAGGCGATACAGCGTCGAAATTCATATCCATTACGAAGATCACTCATGTTTCCAATACTCACACTCCTGCAAAGACTCACACTACTGGTGCTTGCTGTTGCGTGCCTGACCATTCATTCAGAGACGACCTCGGGTACCGAACCAATCCTCGAGGCCCATATCGGAAAAAAAGTCTCTCCGTTCACGCTGGACAACTGCTACGGCCGTGCTGTTTCACTGGAAAAATTTTCGAACAAGAAGGCGATCGTCGTGGCCTTTCTTGGAACCGAATGCCCATTAGCCAAACTCTATGGCCCGCGACTCGAAAAGCTTCAGCAAACGTTCGGTACAGATGACGTTGTAGTCATTGGTATCAATTCGAATAAACAGGACAGTTTGACCGAAGTCTTAACGTACAGTCATCGTCACGGCATCACATTTCAGATACTGAAGGACCTCGGCAACAAGGTCGCGGACGCCTTTGCTGCTGAGCGCACCCCCGAAGTATTCCTACTCGACTCTACTTTCGCCGTAAGGTACCACGGCCGAATCGATGACCAATACTATGTCGGCGGGTCGCGAGCACGCCCCGAAGTTTCGGAATTGTCAGACGCGATCAAGCAGTTGCTTGCAGGAGAGGATATTGCTGTTGCTGAAACTCCTATCGAGGGCTGTCACATTGGCCGCATAAAGAGCGTCACCCCCACCGGTTCAATCACGTTCACGAAACATATTGCACCAATTTTCAACAACCACTGCATGAGTTGCCACCGTGAGGGTGAAATCGCTCCTTTCAATCTGACTTGTTACGAAGATGTGGTCGGCTGGGAAGACACCATCATGGAGGTCCTCGAGGAAAGTCGAATGCCACCTTGGTTTGCCAATCCAAAACATGGTGAATTTGCTAACGATCCAAGATTAAGTGCAGATCAAAAAGACCTCATCTTCACGTGGATTGAAAATGGCATGCCCGAAGGGGATTTGGCTGATCTGCCAACACCACCCGTGTTTACAGAAGGTTGGCAAATACCAGAACCCGATCAGATCATCACAATGCCCCAGGCATACCCTGTCCCAGCTGAGGGAACCGTCGATTACCAACACTTTGTAATTGATCCGGAATGGACGGAGGACAAGTACATTGTCGCCACAGAAGCACGCCCCCAAAATCGTAGTATCGTGCATCACATTTTGTTGCATATAATTCCACCAGACACCTCACCCAGAAACTATTTGAGAATGCGTGGCCCCATTCTTGCTGGCTACGCTCCAGGTTCGATTCCGCTCACAACGCCTGATGGAGTTGCGATCAAGGTGAAAGCTGGCAGTAAGTTGCTGTTCGAAATGCACTACACGCCAGATGGACATGCGCAAAAAGATCAAAGCTCTGTTGGCATTTGCTTTGCAAAAGAACCCTCCAAAATAAAACGCGAACTGAAGGGAGATGCTGCAAGCTTTCCTCCTAGGCAACTAATCATCGAAAAGAATGATCCTGACCAGCAAAGGGTTCAAGATTCAAAAAAAACGATGCGGAATGTTGCCTTAGTCAGCATGACTCCCCACATGCATTTGAGAGGAAAATCGTTTCGGTATGATCTGATCGATGCCAAAAATGATACTGTCATTGAAACACTGCTGGATGTGCCAGCATACGACTTCAATTGGCAACTGAAATACATCCTCAAGAAACCGAAATTAATTCGACCAGGGCAATTCATTCGTTGCACCGCTGTCTTCGATAACTCGGCAAACAATCTGTCGAATCCCGATCCTGACAAACGTGTGCGTTGGGGTCCGCAGAGTGAGGATGAAATGATGATCGGTTTCTTGGAGTACATTCCGCTGTAGGCCCAAAAAAGACAGCATGAAACCGACTGGCAATCGGTGAATTCGCCGATCCACCGACCACGCATCGTGGCGTTTTCATCACGGCGTTTACCATTACTGCATCTACCGACCCCATGAATGCTGCATGATCGTCAAAAAGTCAAAACGTTTCATCAATTTCTTGAAGACAACGGCGATCGGCGGACTGCTGTTTCTGTTGCCTCTGATTGTATTGGGGGCATTAGTCGGGCAAATCACCCCGCTTGTCGTATCGGTAGCATCGGCACTCAACAAGTACATTCCCGTAAAAACCCCGACTGGGATCGCTATCCTTGTCGGACTGTCCATCGCTCTCATCCTGCTGCTCTGTTTCGCCGCTGGTATGTTTGCACGCTGGTCACTTGGAAAGAAGATATCTACAGCGTTCGAGAAAAAGCTTGCGCTTTTCTTTCCACGCTATTCGATCCTCAAGGATCAGATGGCGGATACGATTGGGGGCAATGAAACAAGGCCTCAAATGAAACCTGTGCTTGTGGTGTTCGACGAGTGCCAACGCATCGCCTTTGAAACAGAACGGGATGAAAAACAGGGTCTGGCCACCATTTTTTTACCTGGATCACCTGATCCATGGTCAGGCAAGGCAGTGATGATAAATCTTGATCGCGTCACCCATTTGGATGCTGACTTTGGGCATGCCGCCGCCACCTGCGAACAAGTGGGCCGAGGCTCGATTGCGATGGCCGGCCAACTGCCCAAGTCGTCTCCGAACACCAAGACGCCGCAGCCAGACAGCGACCCGAAGCCAGCCTAAAACGGAGGAAGACAGCGTCAAAAATCCGGCAAAGGGCAAGACGCCCCATCACAAGGCAACACACAACACATGACGCGACTCACTGATCAAAACTCACTGATCAAAACTCACTGATCACGAAGATGTCACCCAACCGATTCTTGAAGCAGTCGGTGCTTAAGCTTCCGTAAGCCCCAGAGTCAGTACGACAGGTATCTTGCGGGCTCACGAAATGCTTGCATTTACATTTCTGCACTTCGGTGAAGTATGACAAGGTTCGTGTTTTGGAAATCCGCCAAACCCTCTACACTGTGCCTTCTGCTCAGTTTAAGAATTGCTCGCACCGTGAAGGACTCCAGGAAGATGTTTCGTTACTCGTTTCCAACACTTCTGATCGCCATTTTCTTGACTTCAACCGTTTCTTCGCGAGTTGCCCACGGCCAACAAATGGAAGCGGCCACAGTTCAAGCCGCCACGTCTGTGCTGAGCGAGGCAATGACCACGCCGGGGAACAAGATTCCGCAGGCGATGCTGTCGGATGCTTATGGCGTTGCGATCATTCCCAACGTGATCAAGGGTGGCTTTATCGTGGGTGCAAGGTTTGGCCGCGGTCTATTGTTCATTCGCGATGCCAATGGTATTTGGCACGCTCCCGTCTTCATCACGCTGACCGGTGGCAACATCGGATGGCAGGTAGGGGTCCAGTCCTCCGACATCATTTTGGTATTCAAAACGCTCAATAGCGTTCAGGGTATTCTTCAAGGGAAACTAACAATCGGCGCTGACGCGGCTGCATCTGCTGGCCCTGTTGGACGTCAAACCGCTGCCGCGACTGACGGTCAACTCAAAGCGGAAATTTATACTTATTCTCGCAGCCGAGGATTGTTTGCCGGCGTTTCCATTGATGGCTCAGTGGTTCGTACGGATCCACTGGCCACCAGTTCTTATTACCACAGTGCTGGTCCTGGGACTCCTTTGGTCATCCCGCCAGCTGCGTTGCAGTTAACGCAGACCATTGCTCGCTATGCTGGCACGGTTCCGCAACCGACTCCCACCGCAGTCGTACCTGCGGCACCTGTGGGTGGCAATCTGGGCGTTCCATTTGGCACTCCTACTGCGGGCACGGGGCAACCAGTCCCTGCCGTCCCTGCGACTGCGGCAAGCACGGTCACGGTGATCACCCAAAACCCACCAATCATCCGTCAACAAGTTGGGTCTGAGGCGGATGTCCTAAGAACACAGCTTACGAAACTGGCCCCAGAGTTGTACGAGAAGCTGGACGATAATTGGAAGAATTACCT
>Ga0315321_10001219_pt1 | contig 19694 bp, 15 predicted proteins | sample M180m21515metaG_FD_203464 | JGI IMG/M metagenome (GOLD analysis project Ga0315321, IMG submission 203464) | Ammonia-oxidizing marine archaeal communities from Monterey Bay, California, United States - M1 80m 21515 | ecosystem: Environmental > Aquatic > Marine > Intertidal zone | place: USA...
TTGCGTCCTCGTCTGTTGCAACAGATGGTGAAAAACTATTCATCAATTTCATGAATGATGACGCGTTATGGACCACGGCACTAAATCTAAACGGCGAAATTCTCTGGCAAAAGCGAATTTCTGATTACGTGTTGCATCAGGGGTATGGTGCATCGCCAGCAATCTTTGGTGGTCTTGTGATCGTTTCGGCAGACAATAAGAGTGGTGGGGTTGTGGTTGGTTTGAATCGCGATACCGGCAAGGTTCTTTGGCAGCGGAATCGGCCATCCAAACCGAACTACGCGTCGCCTGTCATTCTCAAAGCTGCCGGACGCGAACAGTTGATTCTGAGTGGGGGTGACTTAGTCACCAGCCTTGATCCTTTGACCGGAGAAGAGATCTGGGAGACCGAAGGGGCAACAACAGAATGTGTTACAAGTGCAGTGACTGATGGAGACCATGTCTTTACCAGCGGTGGTTATCCCACCAATCATGTGTCTGCTGTTAAGGCGGATGGTTCGGGTGAGATCGTTTGGCAAAACAAGAGTCGTGTTTACGTCCCTTCCATGCTTCAACGTGATGGCTATTTATATGCCACGTTAGATGCAGGGATTGCCGCTTGTTTTCGTTGCCGCGATGGAAAAGAAATGTGGAAGAAACGCCTGGGTGGCACCTTCAGTAGTTCACCTGTCATGGTGGGCGATCTGATCTACGCAGCGAATGAAGCGGGGCAGACATTCTTGTTTAAGGTGAGCCCCGATTCGTTTCAAAAAGTTGCTGAAAATAAGCTCGGTGACAGTGTTTTTTCAACCCCCGCGATTTGCGGTAGTCGGATCTATACCCGCGTAGCACATTTCGAAAATGATCAACGGCAGGAATACTTGTATTGCTTGGGGAACTGAGTCGAATGCAAATGAAGTTGAATTTAGAGGAAGTCGAATACGCGGTAATTAGCGTGCATTACTCTTGCCTGTATCTGTATTCGTATGCGGAAGTTCAAGCTGGCGCGATGACATAAATGATATGGTGTGCCGCATTCAGCGGGCCGTTTGCTATGCTTTCGCACACCTCATGCATTGTTGGTTTTTTCCGCGAATCAGTAGCTTCTCAGCTGTTGGTTTTTTTCTTCCGTTCCCGCAGGTTTTGAATTTGGATATTACAGCCCGTCTGAAGGCAGTTGCCTCGAGATTGATGGACCAGGACCAAGCAAAAGTCATTGTCCCTCCCCAAAGACCAGGAACAGGACACTGGTTTGGTGGTGGGAATATGGTTCAGGATCAGGAAGGAACGCTTTGGCTGACAGGCCGGTTTCGTAATCAGGGTGATTCACGAACTGGTTTAGGAGCAGGTGAACGCGGACTGGAACTTGCGATTTACCGTTCCGATGATGACGCTCAGACGTTTCAGCAATCGCTGACTCTTTCCAAAGCGGATTTGAATGTGGGGACGCGGGAAGTGTTGTCGATTGAGGGTGCCGCATTGCGGTTCATCGACGATCGCGTTGAGCTGTTTGTTTCTACCGAGAAACAGGGTATTGGTTATCCAGAGGAGTTAAGTTCACATCTGAAACCGGGTACGGGAGTCTGGACGATTGATCGCCTGACTGCTGATTCTATTGCCCAGCTTTCCAACGCTGCAGTGGAAACGGTTCTTGAGACCGATGATCCGAGGTTCCTGCATGTCAAAGATCCTTTTCTGGGATCGCATGAAGGTGCGGACTGTCTGCTGTTTTGTACTCATCCTTTTTGCTGGACCAGTTCCAATACGGGTTACGTCGTGCTGGATGATCGAGCGTTAAGTGTGCAGCAGGCGAACCTGACTTTCTTTCCTCGCGGTTTCACATGGGATGTCGCGATGACTCGGGGAACAGCACTGGTCAATTTGCCTCGCGTTGGTGTTTTGGCTGATCAGGACGTGCAGTTGTTTTTCTATGATGGTGGGGAGTGTGTACGTGATTTGGATCAACATGCTACGGCTGTTAAACGCCCCCGTGGCTACTCCTGTGAAGAATTGGGCGGTGTTGCCTATTGCCAGGATGGCGATTTGAATACCGTGCAGCGTTTGTCAGTCAATCATCCCATGTTCGTCAGCCCTCATGGGACGGGATGTAGTCGGTATGTTGATGTCCTCGCAACGGCAGACAATTTCATCGTGACCTGGCAGCAGTCACAGGATGATGGCTCGCAACCTCTCGTCATGAATGTGGTCCCGCGTGCTGAGATCGAAGCTCTGCTGATCAACTGATGTGGCATTGGAGCGAACGTGATCCGGAAGGCAAAGCTGTTTTGACGCTGTTACGGCAACGGAGTCACGAAGACTTCGGTGAAGATGAACTGGCTTCCAAGACCGGTCAGGATTGCGAGTTCCAGCAGGACAATCCAGCGGGCAGGGGCACCTCGCATCATTTGCCCGCCAATCAGTGCCACCATGGCGGCGGAAGCGATTGCAAACGGCAGCCATCCGGTGGAAAGTAGCAGCACATATCCACACAGCAGGCCAAAGCAGATGATGGCAATGTCCGGTCGTTTTCGAAACGGTTCGGATACGATAGGGGAAGCTGCCGGCTCATCATCGCTTGTCCGCATGATTGCTTCGAGAATCGCCCATGCCAAAAAGATCGCCAGCAGTATGCCGACATAAAAGGTGAAATCTGGTAGCCATGACTGTTCTTGATCTGCTACCAAATTGAATTGTTTAATACTGTCGTCGAGCCGTTCTTGCAGTGCGGAGTCTCTCTCGTAACTCGGGTCCATGCGTAGCCGTGCCAGTTCCGTTAGCACCGTTTCGTTTTGCATTGCTTTTGCGAGTACCTTGGCCCAGAAGTCGAGAATCTCTGGTGGGGTTTCTTTGGGGGCCCACCAGTAGTTCGCATTGGTGAGTACTACTGGGATTTCCATCTCAGCGGCTGTGGGCACATTCGGAATCGACTCATGGCGTGTATTACTCAGCAGGGCAATAGCGCGAATGTTTTCATCTGATGGTGTACCGTCGACTCCGCGGAAATCGAGGTATTCTGATAGAGAAAAAATGCCAGCTTCAATGTGACCGCCCAGGATTTTGCTGTAGCGATCAGCTCCACCACCTGCCGACACAATGCTGAGTTCCGCACCCGGCAACGCTTTTTGTAATTGCAGGGTCGTGAAGTAAGCAGGGGCTCCTTTGTTCGCTCCAAAGCGAATCGTGCTCGGTTTGTCTTTAGCAGTCTGAAGAAGATCAAGGATATTTTTGATTGGTGAATCGTCTCGAACCAAGATGACCATCGACATCTCACCTGTCATGGCGATCGGTTCAAATGCTTCTGGGCCGTAGTCAACTGTTTCTGCAAGTTTTGCAGTGATGATGGCGTTGTGGTGACAGAGTATTTTATAGCCATCTGGGTCAGCGTTTTTTACTTCGCGGCTGCCAATGGTTCCGCTGCCTCCCGGTTGGTTGATGATGACGAGCGGTTGATCCAGAAGCTGGTCTTCGGAGATTCCTTTCTGCAGGATGCGTACAAAAGTATCACTGCCACCACCAGCATCGTACGGGACGACGATATGAATGGGACGTTCGGGGTATCCGGTTTCAGGTGATTGTGATGCAGAACGGAGGACTTGCCAGCCAATCAACGCAGCGATGGCTATTACTGAACCTGCGTGCCACAGGAGTGTTGGGGTTTTCATTTCATTGGCTCCTGCCGTGATCCAGCTAACACTGAACCAAGTCTCGTTTTTAGGTGCGGAGCCAGCAACATCGCGAGGGCGATCAAGATGAAAACCAGCGAAAGTGGTTGGGTCACAATTGGCCAGAAACTACCATTGGAAGCTTGCAGACCAAGGCTAAGGTTCTCCTCAGCGATGGGGCCAAGTACAAAACCAATGATGAACGGTGCCAGAGGGATTTTGACTGATTCAAGAAGAAAACCCAAGACACCAAATCCCAGCATGACCCAGACATCAAATAATCGGTTCGACAGTGCGAACGATCCGATCACGCAAAAACAGAGAATGACGGGAAGCAGATAGGGGCGAGGGACATGCACCACTTTCGCCAGCAGACGCATCGAAGATATCATCGTTGCGGCCATAACAATGTTGGCGATCAGCATGGCGCCCATGATGGTGTAAACCATCTCCGGACTCTCGCTGAATAAACGCGGTCCCGGTTGCAGACCGTGAATGACCAATGCACCCAATAAGACAGCCTCAACGACACTGCCTGGCAGGCCCATGGCGATCAATGGAATGAGTGCACCGCCAATGGTTGCGTTGTTGGCCGCCTCGGAAGCGACCACACCGTCTTCGTGACCTGTGCCGTATTTTTCAGGTGTCTTGGAAAGACTCTTGGAAACACTGTACGCGGTCACTGACCCAATGTTGGCCCCAATCCCCGGAAGAATGCCGATCCAGGTTCCAATTACAGATGAGCGAATCAGATTGACCCCATGCTTGATAAAGTCTGTTGTTCTCAGGAAAACGCTTTCCTGTCCAAGCTGAATCGGTTTTGATTTTTGTTCGATGTTGGTGATGTCTCTCAGGATTTGATTGACAGCAAACAAGCCGATCAGCACGGGCAGCAATTGGAAACCATCATTCAATTCGGTGATTCCAAACGTTAATCGGGTTTGGCCGGTAGCAGCGTTGATGCCTGGCATTGCCAAGAAAATTCCAAGGAAACCTGAGAACAGAGACTTGGAGAGTGACTTACCACCGATGGTCGCAATCAGAACCAGGGCCATCATCACGAGGGAGAAATATTCAAAGAAACCGAACTTGGATGACAGCTTGGCAATGGGGCTGGTGAGTAGCACGAGGAAAACCCACGAGATCATGCCCCCGGCCAACGATGCCATGACCCCCAGTCCTAACGCACGGCCCGGTTTGCCCTGTTGAGCCATGGGGTAGCCGTCCAGTGTGGTGATAATCGATGCCGGAGTACCTGGCATTCTCAGCAGCGTTGCGGTGATCATTCCACCACTTACCGCACCCACATAAATACTGATCAGAAACGCCATCGACAGCAGCGGATCAGCACCGTAAGTCAACGGCAAGACCAGCGCAATCAACATCGTGCCAGTCAAACCCGGGACCGCGCCGACAAAGATTCCCAGCGCCGTGCCGACAGCAACGACAGCGAGTCCGGGAGGGCTGGTGAGGGCAATGTACGCTGTTTCAAGGCCCGGTAGAGCTGCTAGCGGAGTAAAGGAATTGATCACACGCGTGCCTGTTCGATGCCGTCCAGAGAAGCAAGTGCCTCACTGCGTTGGTTGAGTAAGCTTTGTACTTCGCCCGTGGTGTCTTCAGACATGACCCGGGTGCCAGCGACGGCTGTTTGTTCAATTTGTTCGGGGCGACGAGCACCCACAATAGCACTGGTGACCTCTGGGCGTCGCAAGACCCAAGCGATGGAGAGCTCCGCTACGGTCCAGCTAAGGCTCTTGGCGATGTCATTCAGGCCAGTCACAAACTCAAGGTTGATTTCCAGCTGGGGAGATTGAAATCTTGGATCACGACTACGGTGATCCTTTTCCGATAGGTCACGAGCTCGTTCGACGTTAAAGCTACCAGTCAACAAACCTTTACCCATCGGACTGTAGCAGACCACACCAATTTTGTTTTCACCACAAAATGGCATGATTTCATTTTCTACGTCAGCTGAAATCATGCTGTAAGGCGGTTGCAGTGAAGCTACAGGATGAATGCTTTGCAATCGTTGCAGCTGGGATACATCGTGGTTCGAAACACCGATGTGTCGGACCTTGCCTTGCTTTTTCAATTCGACAAGTGTTTCCCACCCCTCCTCGATTTCTTCGTCCGGCTGCGGCCAATGCATTTGGTACAGGTCGATGCAATCAACCTGTAATCGTTTCAAGCTGGCTTCACACTCGGCGATGACGCTGGCACGTTGCAGTGATTTTCCAATCTGGCCGTCCCCTGCGTTCGTCCGGCCGCACTTGGTCGCGATCAAAGGCCGGTCCCCAATGGGAAGCTCTGCAATTGCTTTGCCCACCAGTGTTTCGCTTTTTCCAAGTCCGTAGACAGCAGCGGTGTCAATCCAATTCACTCCGACATCGACAGCTCGTTTGATCGCGGCGATCGCTTGATCATCATCCTGATCGCCCCACCCGAATGCCCATTCGCCACCACCAATCGCCCAGGTGCCCAAGCCGACGACGCTGAGCTTCAGGTCGGTGCTGCCAAGAATTCGTGTCTGCATTCAATTTTTCCTGAGGGCTCGATTTGAAGTCGCGTGTGTTTGCTGTCTGAACCGGATATCTTACTGTGGAAACCAATGCTCTGCGACTGATGCTTGGTTTCCCCTTTTTGGAACCATTGGCAAAACGACAGTCGTTGGAGGAGGTCGGATTCGTATCGCTATTGCAGGGGCCTTAACCGTTCAATCGTTTCTTGATCTTGGCGATTCGTTCACGTAACTCCGATTCAAACCCACGATCGACTGGTTGATAGTAAGTGCGATCAACCCCCAGGTAGTCCTGCGCGGCGACACCGTCTTCTGAATTGTGAGAATATTGATAGCCCTCACCATGTCCCAGCTTGGCGGCTCCTTCGTAGTGTGAGTCACGCAGGTGTTTGGGCACCGGCACGATCTCGTTTTCACGTACATCCTGGCGAGCTTGCCCGATGGCAGCGGTCGCCGCATTGCTTTTGGGGGCCAAAGCCAGATAGGCGACGGTTTGGCTGAGCGTGAGTTGGCATTCAGGTAGGCCAATGAATTCACAGGCTTGCATGGCAGAGACCGCAATTCCGAGTGCTTGCGGGTCGGCGTTTCCGATGTCTTCGCTCGCCAAGATGACGAGGCGTCGGCAAAGGAAGCGGATATCTTCACCACCTTCCAGCATCCGCGCTAGCCAGTACAAACTGGCGTCAACATCACTGCCTCGCATGCTTTTGATCAAGGCACTGGCAAGATCGTAGTGATCATCGCCACTGCCATCGTACCCTCCCATCCGGCTACCGAGAGTTTCGATGGCAATCTCACGCGTCACGCCAACGGAATCAGGCTGACAACTCAGGACAGCAACTTCCAAAGCCGACAACGCCCTTCTGGCATCGCCTTCGCTTGCTGATGCAAGGTAGTCGATCGCATCGTCCTGCACTTTGATCTGCTGCTCACCGAGCCCTCGATCGTGATCGCTGACAGCCCGCGTAAGTAACTGGCGGATGTCTTCAGGTTTCAATGCTTCTAGCTGAAACAGTTGGCTTCGACTCAACAACGCACCATTGACCGCAAAGTAAGGATTGCTCGTGGTTGCACCAATCAATGCAACGACGCCAGCTTCGACATCAGGCAACAGAGCATCCTGTTGGCTCTTGCTGAATCGGTGAATCTCATCAATGAACAGCAGCGGTCGGGAGCCACCGCTGGCGATTGTGTCAGTAGCCCACGCAAGCACTTCGCGGACATCTTTGACGCCGCTGGAAACTGCACTCAGGGTTCGTAGTTCACTACCCGTTTCGATTGCTAAAAGATGAGCGAGTGTTGTTTTGCCGGTTCCCGGCGGACCTGAAAGAATGATCGATCCCAAACGACCTGCATCAATCATTCGCCGTAAGAGTTTGCCCTCACCCAAAATATGCTGTTGGCCAATGAATTCGCTTAAATGCTGCGGACGCATTCTGGCGGCCAAGGGTTGCGCGCGATCGAGGTTCTCGTCTTCTGCGTCTGCAAAAAGTGATTGCGTGTGGTTCACATCGGCTCCATGGCAGGAAGGCACCTGGTAGCGTTTCAGGGGTCACCGAAATTGGCCGCTGGACGCAAGAACCATTGATCGTCTTCGCCCACGTGGCAGATGACCTCGTTCAGGTACAAATGTCGCCCTTAGCGTAACGCAATCAGTCCTCGTGCAGGAACCGGGAGAGAAGTCGTTGGGTGCAAAACACACATGGTGCGGAGGTAAGACCAACGTGCTGACCACACAGGGAACCGAATGATTAGTTTGCAGGGAAGTTGCGTTTTACGGGTAGAAACGCGGAGTTGGTTCAAGGCCACGTCCGCGTTGTTAGAATTCGATACGCTCAGTCCTGTGCCACAAGGCTTGCTTTGTAGGTGCTACGGTTTTGATTGGCTCTGGGGGCACCCCCAAGCGTGGCACTGGTCTCAAATGGCACTGGTCTCAAATGGCACTGGTCTCAAATGGCACTGGTTACCGACCGACAAGGGGCTGGTCATGTGTCGGGCGTGTCGGGTTGTGTACTGGGCGATTTCTTCGAACCTTGGATTTGCATCTGCTGCAGTCGACAAATCAGCCAAGGCAGTGGTGGGCTGGTAGCATCTGGGTAATCCTCCCCCACTTTTGCGGATGATGCGGCAGTTGTGGTGCTTGTTGCTTTGGTGGCTTTGCTGATGGATTCAGCAGTTGTGCCCGAGGATTCCGGGGTTTGCACATCATGCTGTTTTTCAGTCATCACGTTGTTCCCTGCCGCTCACGGAATTTTGAATTGGACCGGTGGCATTTCTGTCCGCGATTCGAAGGCAAGTACGCGCGGTCGATACACTGAGAAGCCTGAGCGATGGGGCAAGTTCCCCGCTCGAAGATGAATTGATGATTTTGCGGAAAATTATGTCCTTGTTAGACGGCGGTTGCAGCTCAATTACTGGACTGAATCAGGGACAGGCTGCCACTAGGGCACACCAAAAGGTACCTGCAAGGATCACGATTCTCTTGGTATGCTCGGTCGCATGAATAATTACTCCATCTATCGACTCGACCAACTGAGTGTGGTCGAGGTATCCGGTGCTGATGCCAGCACTATCCTCCATAATTTGACCACCAATGAGGTGCGTGCATTGGGAGAAGGTGAAGGTCGCGAGACCTTCATCACTGACGTGCGTGGAAAGACGTTGGGCCATGTTTGCTTGTTCAAGCACAAGGAAGGGCTGAGGTTGGTGGGCCCTGCAGGGCAATCCGAGGCGATTTGCTCGCACATCGATCGGTATACGATTCGCGAAGACGCAACCGCTGAAATTCGGGATTCAGAGTTTGTTGGTTTTGTGATCACACCTGAATTGGCTGCTCAGTGCGGCTTTCGCGGTGGTGGCGAAGTGGCGTTGAAGTCATTTGCGTGCGACGCTGAAATCGATGGCGTGACTCTGCAAGAAGTGCGTTGGTTGGGTCAAAAGAGTGTTCTGTTGTGCTTGCCAGTTGCCCAGGCTGAACGAGCACTCGATATCTTGGGTTCGCTTGTTCCTGCGGGTTCACAGGTACAAGGTGCAGAGCTAATGAAGCAACAGGTTGGCAGTGAAGCTGCATTCCATCGGGCACGCTTGGTGGCAGGGTTTCCCTGGTATGGGGTGGATCTTGATGAATCGAATTTACCGCAGGAAGCGGATCGCGATCCTGAAACCATTTCCTTCACCAAAGGTTGCTACCTGGGCCAAGAGACTGTCGCACGTTTGGATGCGATGGGTCAGGTGCAGAAGAAATTGGTGCGTTGGAAAATTACAGGTGGTGAGCCTCTTGCAGGCACCTCGTTGTTAGCTGACGAAAAAAAGGTTGCTCGTCTTACTAGCGTTGCCTCCACCGAGCAGCACGGAGTGCTGGCAATGGGATTTGCGCGTCGCAGCCATTTTGAACCAGGTGCCTGTGCTATCGGAGTGATTGAGTCAGAGACAGGTGAAACTTCTGAGACTGCGATCACTGGAACCGTTATTTGATTCGTAGAACTGAGCCCGTGCGTATTGATCGCGATTGAATTAGTTGGATGACAGAACAGGTGTGAAAATCCGATCTCAACGTGTGATCACGGATTAAAGAGTCACCGAGTAAAAGCTGCATAAACGCGTTCTTTGCCTCGGCCTATCCAGAGGCAAATTGGTATCTGCCCACATTTGCGATACTTCCGGGTCAATTTTTCTGGGCTGTGGTCTGTGCCTCTGACTTTGATCACTTCGGGATAGAAGTTCCGTTGCCTGAGTTCTCGTCGCAATTTTCGATCATCACAGCTACCTGACCAAAGTACTTCCGCACTGATACTGACTTTTTCGGAGGTGGGTGGATTTTCACCCGTCAAAAATCCCGAGGCCCGTCCTATGACACTCAACTGCTGACTTACCGCGTAAGCATCGGTTAGTCCAGCCGCACGAATGGCCGCGTCTGGATCGACGAGCCAGTTCTGTGGTTTGTCAGTGATTGGGGCACGTTGAATCACCAGGTCTGACGTCGCAACGAACCAGTGTGAAGAGCCATCGGACTTTACGGCGACTGCAGAGCGACCTGATGCAGGCAGCTCACTGTTGGCGAGTACGCCGCCGCATAGCAAGGTTTGTTCACGCACGGACCCGGACAATGAGATCCAGCAGCGGTGTGAGTCCACTAGTTGGCTAACGTCCGGGTTGGCGGCTGGTGCAAGTTTGATGCATGCGCCGCTCGAATTTAGGACGAGCTGTACAACAGCTTGCCAGTTTGGATGGTAATGCTCAGGGTTGCTGGTACGTTTTGCACCTGCTTGGAGAGACTGTGTGTTTGCGTTTTTCGGATCGGGACGCCGGTCTGGATCGATGTTGATCCAATTGTTCGCGGGCAGATGCAGATCCATCACATCACTGCAGATGACTTGGCGTGTCATCTCTGGCTGGGAGCTTGGGTCTGGCGCAGCTTGGGCTGCCTGTAAGTCGGCACGATGATCGACATGCTCGACACCAAGATTTGCAGCTGCCAATTCAGCAATCAATGGATCGGAATCGACTGCAACGACGGGCCCACGATTCTTGAGTTGCAAGGCATCACCGCCGCTGCCGCAACAAAGATCAAATACTGGTCTGTTGGCAAACCATTTGGACTTCAGTCTCGCTACCTGCCAAGGTGTTGCCTGTTGAAATGATTTTTCAGTCCCCCACCAAATTCGTGATGGTTCATCAGGGGCCTGTAGTTTTAGTTTTGCTTTGGCCTGCAGGTTCGCGATCGTGGTGATAAACCCCGCAAACTCAGGGCCAATTTGTGTGCGAATTGTGCCTTGTAATTCGAAAGCATCCTGACTGCCGATAGTGACTGCCTGGACCGCTTGCTCGCAAAGGTCGCGATTCCGCAGGATACTGCCCGGTCCGATTAAATGCCCTGTCATCATCACGCCGATTGTACGCGATTCTCATGTCGTACCAAGCACAGCGCCCTCGGGGAATGTTCGCATTTGGAGAACAGTGAGGGACGATAAAAGAATTACGTCTGTCGGCCGTCCTCGCCGGCTCTTCTGTTTTATGACTCGTCGCATTCCGTAGCCATGTACAACCACATTCGAAACGCTGCAATTCTTGCTGCTGCTACCGGTGGTCCCTACCTCGCAACACAGACCGATTGGGGGCAAGATGCACTCCAAGATGTCACTCAAGTCGTCTCAGGCGAAGGCACTGAGGCGATGTCAGAAAATGGGTATGCCGGGCATGCGTTGTATGAGATCGAAACTCTTCGAAGTGCAAATCCAAGCCAGTATCGCTACGATCCGGTGATGGCCGCAAAATTACAGGGGCGTACTGAAGATTCGGGCGTCGCGCCCAGCTTGGTAGGTGGCAAAGTTAGTGATTTGAGAGAGGTGATGCGGTTTGACGTCACGCCAGATTGGGTGTTGCAGCGTTTTTCCCGTGTCACGACCGTCTTAGCTGATACGAGACTCGAAGGCATGCGGGTGCCGATCGTCACGGGAACCAAGCCTGACGATATCGCGGGGACTCTGAGCTACTATTTTGACGGTAATGGACGACTGCAAAGGGTCACCTTGCACGGTTTTACGGGGGACCCTCGGAGACTCGTGTCTGTCATGAAGACGCATTATAAGATGGATCGTGAGCCCTCCTTGGAAGCAGGAGTCTTCACCAAACGCTGGAATGGTGATCCTGTGCACTTTCTCCGAATGACTCATGCACCGGTCGTTTATTCCGATGCGGTTCATCAAAAGTACACCGTGTTTCTCGAGTTGAACCAGCCCAACCTCACCTACGGCATCAGTCGTCAGGCGGAATTGATCATTCATGCTGACAAGCAGAGCGGCAGGTGGTAGACAAATGAATCCACCCTGAAGAGGGGGTGCTTCGGTTTGTCAGTGTTAGACCGAGCCGATGTCCCATTGACGCTCTTGTTCACGTTAGAATAGGGGACGGTGGTTCTGGTTACCGTTAGCTCTAAAGCTGAGTTAGGCGGGTAGAACTATCTGGTGATCGGTTGCTTATAGGTTGAAACGCATTCGTTGAATGTTGAAGGGATTCACCTCGCACCGACTCCATTATTAAGTCAATGATCTCGTACGGGAGACTATGCGATGGGAGTCGGATGGTACTACATGGCGAGCGGCTGGATACGTAAGAATCGTCGAGTTGGGCCGATTAGCGAAGCGGACTTGCTTAGTCAGATTTCCAAGGGAAAAATTTCCCCGGACACATTACTGCAGAGCAGCAAGACAAAAGATAAGTGGGTCCCAATGAATTCGATTGGGCCGGCGATGAAGCATTGGAAGACGCTTCATCCTGAGGAAGAGTAGTCTCGAGCAAAGAGGGCACGCGGCGATTGCACGCAAGAAAAACCGCTGCTGATTACGCCGCGATTGCCGTGGCTCCCGTACTGATCTTTCTGATGATCAGTAGTCTGGCCAATTTTCTGATTCTTGTCCTCTATCGGGGCGGGTTCCAGTCGCGTTTGTCGTGGACGGTCATGTGTTTCACGATGGGCATCGTGGCGGTTGCCCGAATCGCGATCGAGCGGGATCGCGTTTACTCGTATGGATATGCTGCAGCTTTAGGCTTGGCCACGTTACTGGTCATGTTCCAGTTGGTGGATTCGTTCCTCTTTTGCATTTTTATTCTGATCGTTGTTGGATACCTTGCTGACCTGATTGTTCGTGATTGCACGCTGATCGATGATGATGTGGATGCGAGCGGAGAAGGGCTGATTGATTCGGGGCATCTGTTCTTGAAAAAACAGATGCAGGAATCCATCGGTGAACAAGACGATTCGACAACAGATCATCCGCGACGCAAGACGTCGCAGCCTGGGCGGACCGTCATGTACCTGGCGTTAGCCGCGTTGCCACTCTTTGGGCTTGGGCAGTTCTTTTTGAGGAACGATACCGCCTCGTGGGCAAGTGCAAAGTATCTCTTGGCGTTTTATCTGTTCGCCAGCCTGTCGTTGCTGGTTACTACCAGTTTCGTTGGCTTGCGTCGTTATCTGCGACAACGCAAGGTCGAAATGCCAGCAGACGTTGCGATCGCTTGGTTGACCGCGGGTCTGGTTCTGATCGCGGCCGTATTGATGGTCGCTTATTTTGCACCGATGCCCGGAAAAGCTCTCGCAACATTCGATATGCCGAAACTGTTCGATTCTCCCGGCAAGACTTCTGCGAGTCAGTACGGATGGGGCAAGGAGGGGGCTGATCAGGGGAAGCCTGATGCACCGGGAACAACCAGTGATCCCAATGCTGATCGCAAGGACGTTCAGGGATCCGTCAATCAAAAAGGGGGAGAGGCAGGAGGCAGTGGCGATGGCGACCGGAAAGACGGGCCCGCAGGTACGCGGAAAGGTGGCAAAAAGTCAGCGGGGGGCCAAGGAAAAAAATCGCAGAACTCTAGTGATCAGAATTCAGGCAAACAGCCCGGCTCAAAAGGTGATGCTCAAAAAGGCACGAAGTCGAAGCAGCAAGGACAACAGCAACCATCAGATTCAAAGGCGGGAAAGTCAGATTCTGGAAAGCCGGATTCAAGTGATTCTGACTCCGGTGAGTCGGAATCAGGTAAGTCGAAATCAGATCAGTCGGAATCAGGTAAGTCAGAATCAGGTGAGTCAGATTCAGATGAAGCTGAGTCAGAAGGCGGTAACGATAGCGAGGGCAAGTCAGCGGAACAGGACGCGGAACAGGACGCGGAACAGGACGCGGAACAGCAATCTGAAGATCGCCAGTCTCAGTCGAAGGCGAGCGGTTCTCAGCAGTCGTCTTCAGATTCTCAATCAAGTGTGGGTGAAGCGATCTCCAGCACCGTATCAATGTTGGGGTCAGTGTTGAAGTTCCTCATTATCATCGTGTTAGTGTTGATCATCGGTATCTTTTTCTATCGCAACTGGAGTCTGATTTGCCAGTGGTTTTCCAGTTTGTTTGCAACGAAGGACAGTGCGTTGGCTGTTGCTACAGAGGAGTCGGTCAGCGCTGCTATCGATTCGCCTCCTCGACCTTTCTCGAGTTTTAGCAATCCGATCGGACGTGACCCCGACTTGCGCCGTGTCATGGTCATTACATTTCAAGCGTTCGAGTCGTGGTCGTGGGAATCGGGAGTGATCAGAGGAAAAGAGGAGACGCCCGCGGAGTTCACTCGTCGTGTTGCCAAAACGCTTCCCGACAAGTTTTCTGCCCAATTTCCGAGGCACGCGGCACAAGTCGTTGAATCTTACAATCGGATTGTCTTCGGGCGAGGAAATGCGACGAAAGGTGACGTCGCTGCCGCTGCTCAAGTTTGGGATGTTATGACTTCACGTTCCTGATGCATGCAGTCGTTCATTCGGACTCGGCTATGGTCATGTCGGTCTGAGCGAATGATTCCTCGTTGAGCGATGATGCTGTGAAGCACAGCTCTGCAAGGCAGTCGAGTTTTTTATCAAATTCTTTTGTGTCACTTTGCAGGGTCAATTCTATTTGCAAGGCGACCAGGCGTTTGCCACCGAGGCGGTCTGTTTGAAGTTTGACCAGATCTTTGTGAGTGCAAACGATGTAGGCAATCTCATCTCCGAGTTGCTTTGCCCATTCCCGAAGTGAGGCAACGGTTTCTGGAGCGTAGGGATCATGGTCTGGCAAGTGTCGCGCACTTTGCACGGTGGCACCACATAGGCGGACGGTGTGTTCAAATGCATCTGGATTGCCAATCGCCGATAAGACACCAACTTTCTGCTGATCGATATTCGCCAACGGCAAGTTGTTTTCCGGGTATTCCAACAAGCCGATGGGCGTGTGGTCGCTGGCTAAAATTGGTACCTCAGCGTTGTAGTTAGAAATCGTTTGTCGAATTGATTCGATAGCGGTCGGATCAACGGCTTGGCATCGTGTGATCAGTACTGCGTCAGCACGACTCAGGCTATCCATTGATTCTCGCAGCAGTCCTCGCGGCAATTGGTAGCCAAAGCCGAATGGGCAGGTGGCATCGATGACGACAATGTCGAGATCGCGGTGCAAACGACGGTGTTGAAAGCCGTCGTCCATCAAAATGATCTGAGCTTCAAGTTCTTCGACAGCTACCTGCGCTGCCGCCACACGATCAGGGTTCTGGATATGGGGCACGTCAGGCAGGCGTGCGTGTAATTCCATCGCCTCATCATTGGCATCAGCGTCGCCACGGCCATAGCCACGACTGACGATCGCCACTCGCAGTCCCCGCTGGCGAAATCGCTTCGCAAGAAGGCATACGATGGGTGTTTTTCCGGTGCCACCAGTGGTCAGGTTGCCGACGCTGATTACAGGAACATCGCACCGCTGAATATCAGCAATTTTCCGATCATAGTTGCGGTTACGTCGGCGCACGACAATGCCGTAGGGAACACTCGCGATACGCAGCACCACCCTCATTGCCATGGCAACGGGGTCTTCGCGTTTACCGCTCATGATCGATCGATGGTCCATCAACGAAGTTTTCCTAGGAGTTTCGACGACCGGGATCGATCAGGGAGTCAGCGTCACTGCCTGGCTGGGTCAGTATTTCATCGGTGCTTTGTGGATCAATGGATCGACAGGCTTCGGTGAGGCGATCGGCTAATTCATCCAGCGGATTTTCCCACGTTTCGACAGTTGTTTCGAGAGGTGGGATATTTGCCATTTCATCCAACAGCAGGATCATTCGAAGGCAATGTCGAAAAAGAATCCCTTCTTCTTTTTGAAGTTTGCGTGCTGTCACGTACTTGTTGAAGTCTCCGCCAAATTCCATCAACTCGCCGACAATCCATACCGGACGTACGTTGACGTTGTGGACTCGTGGGAACTCGTGTCGAAACATGCGGAGAACTTTTTCACCAATCGTAAGTGGCCAGACACGGGGTTCTTGGAACATCACTCGTCCAAACCCGCGGTCGACCACTTCTTCTTCCTCTTCCTCTGACTTTGCACCCAGCTCTTCGGCGGTAGCCAAACCGAGTTGCAATAGTTGTGGATCGAGGCGACTGGTGGCCAGTGTGCCAGGAGGCATTTCCTCGAGTGATGGCATGCGGGTGAATCTGGCCACAGTGCCGGGGACCTCGAGCACACTTTCGAGTGCAGCAATGCGTTCTTGCGGATCAGCAATTGCCAATTGGTCTGCCAAGTAGACACCAAACAGTGGGTTGATACTTCGCAGGTGAACCAATCGGTCCAACCGCTCAGTGGGCTTCGCTACCTCTGGCTTGTAGTTTTCGACTTCATAACCTCGGCTTTCGATGAGTGCCGGGTCCTGATTGTCTTCTTCGGCGGGTTGCTGGGCTTCGTTGTCTGGTGTGCGCATTTGGTCCAACAGTCCGCCAAACAGTCCTTCGGTCTTGGCTGGCTCGTCAGTTTCTTTGGTTTTGGGTGCTGTTTTCGGAGCGGCAGCAATTGGCTTTGGGTCGAGTTCCACGTATCCGGCTGACCACAGTGTGATCAACATCCGGTTGAGGTCGCGTTGTGCTTCCTCGATGCCTTTTGCGGTCAGCAGTCGACGACCTACCATGTCTCGAAGAGGTTGGACGGATGGGTCTTTGCTAAAAAAATAGGCTAATAGTCGCCACGGCAAGCGTCCGCGACTGGCGAGGTCGTCGGCTTCTGCCTGTTGCAACTGCAGGAATTGTTGCTCGTTCCAGTAGGTTTCACCGGAGCGTCGCTTTGGCATTTTCTTTTTTAACTGTTTCTTGGCCTTCATCAGGCCAGGATCTTTGGTGTCTTCGGGGATCGAGTCGTACTTTTCCCGCCAACGATGAATTTTGACATCGTCTTCGTGTGCGAGGGCAAACACATAGCCTCGGTCGTCGAATTGTGGTCGGCCCGCTCGTCCAAAAATCTGCTGTGCTGATGCCGTTTCAACCAATTTCTTTTTGTCTCTTGGACCTTTAAGCAGGCAAGGTAAAATCACGCTCCGAGCTGGTAGATTGATTCCAGCGGCGAGCGTTTCCGTACATACGCAAAATGCCAGTAGCTTGCGTTGAAACAGCTCTTCGACGATGCGTCGATAACGAGGCAGGATGCCAGCATGATGCACGCCAACGCCACGCATTAAAATTTGCTTTAGCTTCGGGCCTGCTCCTTCGGACATGCTTGCCTCATTCAGGTAGTCCGCTAACTCGCTTTGACGCTGTTTGTCGATCAGCTTTTTGCCTTTGAGTAACTCTGCGGTCGTCCAGCATTGCGAACGGCTGAAGCAGAACATCAAGCCCGGAGTGCGTCGCCCCGTTTCATCTCCCGCTGCCAATGTTTCGGAAACGTCGGCCAGCAATTCATCAGCGACCCATTCGTATTGAAGTGGAACCTTGCGTTCCGTTCCAACAACCAACTGCAGACGGCGGTTATGGGCACGGTTCAGCCACGACGTGAACTCCAACGCATTACCAACGGTCGCGCTGATGAGCAATGTTCGGACATGAGCTGGCAGTAGCCCGAGAGTCAGTTCCCACACGATGCCCCGTTCTCGGTCGTTGAACGAATGAAACTCATCCATCACCACAGCAGAGACCTTTGCAAAGTCAAACGCTTCTGGGTTGAGAAGTCGATTCAACAAAATTTCAGCCACCACTACCAAGACAGGGGCATCTGGATTCACGCTGCGATTGCCTGTGACCAAGCCAACGCTATCGGCCGAAAAACCCCAGCGGACGGCCGACTGGCGTAGCTCGTCCAGTTTTTGGTCGGTTAAGGCGATCAGCGGTGTCGTGTAGTACATCCGTTGACCCGTGCGCAACGCCTCGTACACTGCGGCCTCAGCGATCAGCGTCTTGCCAGTGCCGGTCGGGGCACAGACCAGCACCCCTTGATCGCCAGTGAAATAGGCAAGTAAGGCTTCCTCCTGAACCGGGTAAGGATCGAATGGCAGTCGATCAAAGTACTCGGATGCAAGCTCGTCGCGGTCGGGAAGATCGCTTGGCTGCTTGATGTTGGGCTGATCGTCGCTTGGCTTATTCATGACCGCACACTTATAACAGGCACAGGCCACTGGTGGCAGATGCGACGAGCTCGTCTGGCATTCAGGCGGCAAAAACACGTGATTTTGAGCAGCCAAATGACCAATTTAAGACAGGATGCCGTCGAAATCTGGAATGCAGGCGTCGATGCAGTGCGGGCGGAGGGGCTCGTGCATCGGGAAGTCACTGTTGATGGGGATTGGTTGATTATCGGTGCACAGCAGTGGAAACGTCGTGACTTTGATCGTGTTCTCGTTGTGGGGGCAGGAAAAGCCGGCGCTGCGATGACTAGCGGTTTAATTGCATCAATTGGCGACTGGCTGCCAGTTTCCGGCTGGGTTAACGTGCCAGAGGGAACAGAGGTTCCGAAGATCATTGACGGAAAAATGTTGTCAGGGAACGTGCACTTGCACCCCGCCCGAGCCGCCGGAATTAATGAACCGACAGCTGAGGGAGTCATTGGTACCGAACAAATTCTCCAGAAAGTCAGCGATGCAGGGGAACGGGATCTTTGCATCGCTCTGATCTCGGGAGGCGGCAGTGCGCTGATGCCGGCACCTCGGCCCGAAATCAGCTTGGCCGATAAATTGGAAGTGACAAGATTCCTGAGCGGCGCGGGAGCGGACATTACAGAACTCAATACGGTTCGTAAGCATCTCAGTCGTATCAAAGGCGGTGGTCTGCTAGTGGCTTGTCGAGCAGCAGAACTGATCACTTTGGTGCTTTCAGACGTGTTGGGTGATCCCCTCGACTTGATCGCTTCGGGGCCCACGGTGATCGATTCGTCGACACCGGATCAGGCTCTTGAGGTTTTGGAATCCTACGACCTCAAGAAATGTCTACCCGAGTCCGTGTATCAGGCATTGCGACTCGACACGAATAGTGCACCAAGCAAATCTCGGGTGCAAGCCGAAGCCTCCGAGGTTTGTCGACATACGACACTCGTGATCGGCAACAATGCCGTCGCTGTTGATGAGGCCGGGATCATGGCTGAGCAACGAGGGTACAACCATGTCATGCAATCTGCCCGTCAATGCGAGGGGGCAGCTGAAGACGTTGGCCGTCGATTGGCCGAAATGGCACTCCATATGCTGCGAGCTGACCCGGTGACACATCACAATGATTGTCTGATCACGGGCGGGGAACCGATCGTCAAACTTATCCCCGAGGCGATTCGTGGACTTGGCGGTCGCAATCAGCAATTGATCCTGAGCGCCTACCAAACCTTGCTGGCGAGCGATTTGTCAGAACGAGAATGGCAGGGCCTGTGCTTGTTATCTGGTGGCACAGACGGTGAAGATGGCCCGACTGATGCCGCGGGTGCAATTCTCGATAATGAAGTTCATCAAAACGCACGCCGGCAACAACTGAACCCTGACGAATATCTCAAGCGAAATGACGCTTATCACTTCTTCGAGCAGACCGGTGGCCTGCTTAAAACAGGGCCGACCGGAACCAATGTTTGTGATGTACGCGTGGTGGTTGTCACCCCGATGACCTGATTTCCAATTTCGGAAAAGTAGTGTTTTTATCTACCGCTCGATTGAAGACTGGCGGGGTGGAGTGTGGTTTTAGGCATTTCGGACCGAAAAATCAGCAGAACGACGCTCTGACTCCATCGAAACGCCCATTAGCG
>Ga0315321_10001220_pt1 | contig 19692 bp, 13 predicted proteins | sample M180m21515metaG_FD_203464 | JGI IMG/M metagenome (GOLD analysis project Ga0315321, IMG submission 203464) | Ammonia-oxidizing marine archaeal communities from Monterey Bay, California, United States - M1 80m 21515 | ecosystem: Environmental > Aquatic > Marine > Intertidal zone | place: USA...
AAATAAACAACGATTGTATTGTCTTTGATTCCGGCAGCATCAATCGCAGAAACAACTTCACCCACTCGAGCATCATGCTCCATTAACATATCCCCATACGCCCCCGCAGTGGATTTTCCTTTAAACTCCACTGCCGCTCCAGATGGATAATGCACATGGGACCACCCGACGTACAGGAAAAATGGCTCATCTTTTTGCGCATTTTCATGAATGAATGTGCTTGCTGCTGCGGCTATGTCTCCCTCTACCTTGCGACGATAATCAAGATCATAGGCTCGAACTTTTTCGAGTTCACCGTTTTCTTTTGATGACCATATGTAGGGCTGAGTTTTTGAGATGGCCTCTTCACTCATTCCAGTTCGACGCATGGATTCGGGATAAAGTGTTCCGTCTGTTGTCTCCAAAATACCTACCCCGTAGCTATCAAAACCTTGACTTGTGGGAAGGCTTTGTTGCTCTTGACCCAGATGCCATTTCCCAAACATGCCGGTGTTGTATCCATGCTTTTTGAACAACTCTGCCATGGTGAACTCTTCGGCTTTGAGCGTACTCGGTGTGCCAGCAACAATGATGCTATTGAGTCCTGACCGGACACTGTACCGTCCAGTCATCAATGCCGCTCGAGATGGCGTACACCCCGGTTCAACAAAGAACTGCGTTAGCACTAAACTCTCTGAAGCCAAAGCATCTATGTTGGGAGTTGGCATGCCACGAATCTGACCACCACTGCCATAGGCTCCAATATCACCGTAACCCAAATTGTCGGCGAGCATGACAACAACATGTGGGTGGGAATCACGGTCGTTCGCATGTGCTACGGCTACGCTCAAAGCTTGAATAGCTAGAAGCAAGAACATTTGTGACATACAAAAATAGTTGGACATCATTAAAAACCGTATTCCTTATATATTCCATCACATTTAAAACTACGTACAAAAAAGTTCCGCTGCCTTCTCCATAACATTCTCGGTTAGAAATCCTGCTATAGAAATCACCAATAAAGAGGTAGCGTAGGCCAGACTACTCAGGGCGTAAAAGGATTCAAACTGATTCTCAAATTACCAATAAACTGCGTCATTCATAATTTGATCTGATTCGCTTTTCAAGCGGCAACTACAGGATTAATGGAAAACCAACCAATAGTGGACACTCAGAATGACCACTGAAACTGCGAATGATATCCGAAGCTATCATTGTCGAGAAGATTTTTGTAATTGGTCTTTCGCCAAGTAACTTCGTTGCCGATACGTAATGATGAACTTACATCCCAATATAAATTTGCGAAAATTGTGCTGTTATAAGTCCGTCCAGTCCCTCCAAATTTAACTTCTGCTTGACTAGTAGGAATATCTTGAGACAAGGGACTGTCAACACCGTAGCCAACATGGCTGTGCAGATCTGCTCTCCAAAAAGCAAACGTCTCGATCCATCCTCCAGTTGAACGAATGCCTTTGCCTGTCAGATTGTTGAAGTTCTGGAGAATGGCACCGTTGTATGTCCCAAGTGCTTCTCCTGTATAAATTTCTCCAGCAATACCCCAAGCCTCTGTAAATTGCCATCTGTAATCGGCAGCAAGGCCCCAGACATTTGCTAAACTCCTGCGAGAAATCTTTGGGTCTATGCTGCGAAGCTGGCCGACTACGGCTGAAATTCCCGTTTCGAACGGCCGCTGCGCTTCAAGCCCTAATTGCTCTAACGGACCATAGCCAAACGCGAGACGCGCCTCGACATTTGGCCATCCATTGTCCTCAATCAATCGAAACTGTGGATCAATCGTTGTCGTAATTGGATCACTCAACGCGAATTGCATGGTCCATTGTGAATTTGACGTTGGGTATGCATACCGCTCGATTCGCAACGAACCACGAAACGAATTACCAGCATTTCCAGAGGCGCATAGTGCTGAAAACGGCAAGACAGTTGGCATCTTTGGTGCAAATACATCAAATTGTAGGCCGGCTGAAATTCGCCAATTTGTATTTCTTAATTCACCAAAAGCCTGAAGCGGCAGAAAGCCATATTGGTCATTTAGAACTGCGTCATTAAACAGCATGGCCATAAAGAGGCCACCGACCTGAAATTTACCAAGCTCTGGACCAGCAAAGAGAGCTCCGAGTGTTGTCTGACGGGAGTGAATACTTACCGTATTCTGATCAAAACCAACTGGTGAGTCTGGAGATAGATAAAATGGTACGCCCGGTGAAATCGGTCGTGCATTATTGAAAAGCATATCGAGATTAAGTGTTCCAAATAAATTGATATTGAATTGGTCACCAACTGTTGTGACATGAGGGCATGTGACACATGGTGCCGATTGGTATTGGCAGATACACCCACCCTGACAACAGCTTCCGTGCTGTGACATACAGTCATCGCAGGCTGCCGGACGAGTACAGCTATCACAGGAATCCGGATACGTTTCACAAGACGAACACTGGTCGTAACCAGACTGAATTATTGTGTGAGATTGGATTGGAAATCGCTCTACCAGAGAATTCTCTGATGGCTCCAAGTATCTCGGTGTACTCTCGCCTAAAAAGTCTTCTGACAAAAGTCCTGGCTCAAAAAATGCCGGTTCGAGCAAACCGTCATCTTTTTGTTCAAGTGCACGTGCTCTGGAACTTGAGAAGGCCACAAGCAGTGCAACAGCTAATACCAACGTCCGATGAGTCTTCAACATAGACAACTCATACCACTCACACACTACTCACTCATTTCGGCCAATGGTGTACCTAAAAATATTGGCCCAAAAGGGGCATGGGCGACTTCTTTGCAACAAAAACCGAACGAACTAATGAGTCTTAATCGGCCTGAATAATAGGCAAGGTTTAACAAAAATAACGATTAAACCGTTTTTTCTGTCGGCCCGCTGGAAATGCAAATCTCCTTATCAATTGTTGCGAGACTGAAAAACGTGCCATTTCCATTCATGACCGGAAGGCACGACGACCATCGAAGTCTAAGTGTTGAGCAATAACGTAAACGCCCGTTAGCAATCCAATAGCAGCACTGTTCAAGACCAGAGCAAAAATGGCCTCAATGAATGACTTGCCCGCCACCATCATAGAATCAAGATTACTGTGCACAGATTAAAACTTAAAGCATCTCCAATGAGCTACTTCTTGTCCTTGCTGAATCTGAAAGACTACTCTTTAACAAGAATACCAGGTGTTTTTGAATGCGCGTGCTGCGGGAAATCAAAGGTCAGCACGAGTGGTTCAGTTCCTGTATTTTCAATCTCAACACCACCTTTTGAAAGTGCGGCCTGCGTGATGAATCCAATCTCGGGATAAATCTCGCCAAGAATCATGCCCTGGTGATATCTAACATCGAGTTTTCCAACGCGGCCACTGCCACCGTTTGTGTGAAAAAGTGCCGGACTTTCTGGGCAAAATTTTGTCTTGCCACCTGGCTCGACAATGAGCCTAAGGATTGAGCACTTTTGATCACCAAGGAAGTCACCATAAACAATCCACTTTGCATCAACGCCTTGCCCTTTAAATTCTTCAGCTGAAATTGCCGGACGCGAATTCTTCAGGACAAAGTCTGAATCCTGATTTGCTTGAAAGTCAAACTTTTCAACCAAGTAATCCCAGTCTTCGTGATGGTCCTTCGGGTAATCCTCTTCTCGACACGCGTAAAAAGCATCAGCTGCTCCAATACGTCCATCAAGTGTCAGGTCTTCGGCTAAAAAATGCTCATCCATCGTGACATGCAACTCATGGGTGCATAGATTTGTGGGCGAATGCAGCACGCCGTTAGGCATCACGAAGCCGTTATCAAGTTCCATCATAACGTGAGGGGCAAGATGCCGAATCCTATTGTATTCACTCTTCCCAAAACTCTTCATGCAGTCAAGAAACTGCTCCTTGGTCACAAACGAGTAAAGACCCATTGCAGTCGTGTGATAATGAGATGCACTGACTCCAGGATTATCATAAGAATTAATGTCATAGACTTCCCACTTCGTCCAATGAAGATGATCTGGAATCGGATTAAGGTTATCGAACTTCTTTGAAACAATCGGCCATGTTGGCTCACCAAACAATGATTTCGAGAAAGCAGTTATCTTCTCGCCCATGACTACTTCCGGATGAGCGACAATCAAGTCTTGCAGGGAAATTACTTGCCCGTTCGGAGTAAGGACATGCGACTCGCCTTCTCGAAATGGTGCTTTGTTGGTGCGTGTATCGATGACACCTGTGACAATCGGGACAGTGCAACACATCCATACTTCATCAAGACCCGTCCCATTCATGTAGTCTGGGTAGTACGATTTTTCTGCAAGGCGAAGACGTTTGCCTGGCGTGCAGAATGTGCGGCCAGCATACCTATGAAGGAGTTGTAATACTCCGTCGTTTTTGTTCAGGCAATCATCAAGAATATCTCCTGCCGCTCCACCAGCACCGTCGATGACATCTTGTTGTGGGTACTCGTGTAATTTATCTGCGAGAGTCGATGTCGAAGCGGCCATGATCTGTGCACCTCAATGGTTCGAAAGAAGCGTGTTAATTCTGAAAACTAATTTGGTCTCGAGTATAGATGTTATTTAATTGTGTAAACACACCGAGGCGTCGGCTTACGATTTGTACTCGTATTCCAGACCAGCTTTTATACCCTCAATCAAAACCCCGTATGTATGTCAGTCGATAAGCGCGTTGTTCAAACACGTAGCAATTAGCACGAATTGCTCGTGTCTTAGCTTGAAAGACAAAATGAGACCATGACCCCATAGCCCACTCTCTTTACTGTTCTATCTCTGTTTATTGTTTCTCCTGTGCCTGCCTTTGCTTTGACTCTTCTCGCCGCTTGATAATTCCAGCAAGTTTTTTCTTTTCAGCTTCCAGCACGCCTGCTGTGATCCCTGCAGGCGTGACTTCAGCCATGTCGATGATGTCTGTTTCTTTAAGCTCTTTTAGGCGTACGTTTTGGTACCACACTGGATCGCCATGATCTTGCAGGCTCAGGTTGGCACCACGGGCATCCAGATTTCCACCTCGCTGTCTGAGCATGTCGACATTGGCAGCCCATTTTGGATTTTTGTAATCCATGTGAATCACTTTTTCTCCGTTGAGCCAGTGCTGGATAATGGTCCCCTTGCACACAATGCGGCCTGTATTCCATTGGCCAACAGGCTTGGTCATGTCTTTCGAAGGTTGGACACAAAAGTAAAGAGATGCTGCACTCGTGCGAGGGTTCCTGCCATCAGGGTGGGCCTCATTGTCGAGAATTTGATACTCGTATTGGGTTGGCCGATAGTAGATACCGCTATTGCTCCCTTCACTCACTTTCCACTCGAATTGAAGTTCGAAGTCGTCAGGGATTTTCTTGCCGAGGTAGACCAGACTGCCACCTTTGCCCTGCCGGGTGATCACTCCCGATGCAATTGTCCAATTGCCACTGTGCTTCCAGTTTGTCAGGTGGTCTCCTTGGCTCAGCAGTACGAAACCATTCGTCGTAGCATCTGAGCGAATCGATGTTGATTCATCAGCATACGCGGCTGAAAGAAACCAACTGGGCCACACGCACAGCACGGCCAAAATGCTGATTCCAAGCAATTGAAAAACTCGAAGGTGGAGATGCAGAACTGAACGTAAAAGCATGGCTTATTAAATTCTTAACGTGGGGACGTGGGTGACCATTTTGAACTCATTGACAGAAGAATATCTGGCTGTTCTTTCGACCCGATTTTTAATAGGTCAAATAAATCTAAATTTCCATTTAAAAATTGGTTGAGGAAATTGTTGTCAAAGAAGGGTACTCTATGAAGTAGTACGGGGGGGAAATTTTGCCTGATCTGTGCCAAAAACTGCTTCGACGCGCATATGTCGAGACCGTGGAATCACCACAGAAGGACTGAGACGATCGCAAAGCGAACGTGGCGATGACAAGAAGATGCAGAAACGGTTTTGAAGTGACCCTATAAAAATATGAACAGCCCACAAAGTGCATGATGCGTCGCAGGACGGTCTATGTGAACACAAACCTTGGCGAAATTAGGATGATGGACACCTCGCGCAATCCATCGCTCACCCACGGAGAATCAAGGTGCCTATTATTCTTCCGCCGATAACCCGTCGTCAATTCGTCACACACTCGCTCACTCTTGGTGGCACGGCCATTGTGACATCTCGAACGCTGCCCGCCGCGAACAGTGAACGTACTCGATTAGACCCAAACCGAGTGGCTTTACTTGCCGATACACACATCAGTGCCGATCCAGATCTTGTCTACCCGGGGACGAAGTGGCCTGGATCGCCAGTTAAGGAGGACGAGCATGAAAGCGTGAACATAGCACAATGCCTTACAGAGGTGACCAAGAGCGTCATCGCACTTCATTCTCGACCCGCTCACTTGATCATCAACGGCGACTGTGCTCTAAGCAACGGTAAAGAATCCGAGTACAAACAACTTCTCGAACTTGTTGAGCCAATTCGTATTGCGGGCATCACCATTCACGTGACTATCGGCAATCATGACAATCGTGAGAATGTGTGGAAACTCCTCCCGTTCTTAAAGAAAGAGCAGATGGGCGTTCAAGCGGATGTGATTGAACTGCCACACGCGAACCTCGTGCTGTTGGATTCAGGAAAGGGAGCCCTGGGAGATAACCAGTTGAACTGGCTCGCCAAGCAACTCGACAAACGAGCGGATAAACCGGCCCTCATTTTTGGTCACTACAATCCGTATCCAAACCGAGGCGTTCGCCCGAATAAGGGCATGCGTGACGGGTCGTCTCTGTTGAAACTTCTTGACGAATGCAAGCATGCCAGAGCCTATATCTATGGGCACACCCATGAATGGCAACACGATCAACGGGACCATCTCCATCTTATTAACCTACCGGCCGTAAGTTACTATTTTGGAAAAGGCCATGCGCATGGCTGGGTCGATATGAAGCTCACTGAAACATCCGCTCAGCTCGAGTTGTACTGCATTAATCGCAAACACAAACAGCACGGTGATCGCAGACAAGTCAGTTTAAAAGACCGAAAGACTTTAAGTTAAACACTCCGCCGCTGCGGGTTGCTCTTTAGGGACATCACGAGAAAAGAATCTATTAAAGGGAAAGCGTTTCGAATGAAGATCTTTAATTTATTATGCCTGGTTGTTACGTGCGTGAGCCTTGCGAAATGCTGCGTTGCTGATCCAGGAGTCGACACGCCCGTAACTGTTCGTGTTGCCAGTTACAATGTCGTGTTCGGTAGCATGACTACCCCCGAACAACTTGGAGAGATGTTCAAACCATATAACTTGGACATCATTGGGTTTAGTGAAGTTCCAGATGGCGACTGGACAGCTCGCGTCGGCAAAGTTCTGGGAATGAAACACAGCTATGTGGGCAAGATTTCATCTGCAAATCATAAAGACAAATACAAATCGATACTGAGCCGGACGCCACTCGATGGCACAACAGAGCACGAACTGCGGGTTAACCGTCGAGGCTTCTGGAATCCTGCGTCGGTCGTACGAGCCGCAACAGAAATCGAAGGCGTTTCTATTGCATTTTACTCGTTGCATATCTCTGGTTCGGGCGGACGCAAAGGTAATGGCCAGGCTTACCAATTTGCAACCGAGATCATGCCAAAAGAGACGACGGAACGCGTGATTATTGTTGGAGATTTCAATAACCGTATCGGTGATGAGGCGATGAACACCATCGAGGACGCGGGAATGAAACCGACTTGGAAGGATCTGACACTCGATCTCTCCAAGGAGTCCACGTTCTTGCACAACAATCCCGATAAGAATCTCGGGGTTATCGATCACATTTTATTCAACACTTCATCAGGAGCCAAAGCTAACGAGGGAGGGATCATTGAATTGAAGAAGCCGCTGTCCGATCACAAACCCATCTGGGCAGAAATCGTATTCCCTCGAGAACTAAAGAATGGAAAAAAGCTAGGTGAGAGAGATATTACGAAACCTGAAGCGGCGGCCCTTCATGTAGCACCGAAGGGCACTGCCGGCCCGCTTGTTGGTGCCGTCGATCCCGATCGAGTGACCTTGTGGATGTTGGCCCCAGCTGAATCCCATTGTAGCTATACATACAAATCCGCCGACCCAGCCCAGCCTGATGGTGGTGGGCAATTCACAGCTGTGCCCAATCCCGCTGCCAACGGTCTGGGCCGCTCATTCAAAACTGTTATTAAGGGCTTGTTGCCAAACACACGCTACCGCTACGCCGTGACCGTCGACGGAAAAGCGGATCCGGCTTGGGCTGGATCCTTCAAGACAGCACCGGCGGTAGGAAAGCCTGCAGCCTTCAGGCTAGCGATTACCTCCTGCATGAAGATCGACCAACTCCAAACCTCCTGGCCACTGTTGCTCGATCAACAACCAGACATTCACGTTACAGTGGGAGACACACACTACGCAGACACCACGGATCCAACCATCCAATTGAATCACCACGTGGCGTACCGTCGTACACCTGAGTTTGCTACTGTGATTCGAAACATCCCAACCTATGCGATGTGGGATGACCACGATTACGGCCCCAACAATTCGGATGGTACGGCTGTAGGGAAAGAATACTCGCTGGCCGGCTGGAAACAGGTTTGGGCAAATCCGACTCTCGGAATACCCGAGACGCCTGGTGCCTTCTTCAAATTCTCTTATGGTGACGTGGACTTCTTCATGGTGGACAGCCGCTACCACCGATCACCCAACGTCGCACCGGATGACAAGCAAAAACGCATGTTGGGAGACGCGCAGTTTGCGTGGCTATTGGACGGTCTCAAAAACTCACAAGCGCGTTTCAAAGTCATCGTCTCTGGCAGCACTCTTCACCACAGTAAAGTCGATGGCTGGCGGATTTACACCTTCTCGCGACATCGCCTCTTCGATGCCATCAATGGGCACCAAGTCTCTGGTGTGATGTATATGTCGGGTGATATCCATAAGTCACTTGTCTGGGAGCACCACGAGTCTGATCGCGTCGGCTATCCGCTTGTAGAGATCATTTCTTCTGGAGTGGCCAACAGCAAAACACGTAGCTTTGCGACCGTGGATTTCGATACCACTCGCGAGGACCCCACGGCCCGGGTCCGCATCGTTTATGGCAACGGCACCGTCCTCACCGACAAGACCTGGAAACTCTCGAAACTCAGCTCACCAAAAATAGAAGCTCCTTGATTTTATTGTGTCCACCAGGCCTTATCACGACATGGATTGGTAAGCCTATTTTGAACAGCTTGCTGAACTCTATTTCAGCTGATCTGAAAATAGATTTGACCAGCACGTCTATCACAGATCGAGGTTGATATTCTGTGATAATTTTGTTCACACCACCCGCCGACTACTACGTCAAACCACATTGAACTCTTTTTTGCTATATCTCGTTCTTCTCTATAGAACATTCTACCAACGTGTTTTTGCAAGAAACTTGCTCCGTTATTCCAAGCTGGTTGCTATCGATCTGAAAGCAAGCCATGTATTCAAAAACGGAATAACATCAGTGCTCCATAAGGCACCACAATAAGCCCGAGTACGTAACAAATAATCACCGCTATTTCGTTGGTCATAAAGGACCCAAGGGCGGCTCCAACAAGACCACCACATAGTGTCAAAACAGCGAAAATAAGTGTTCGCTTCAAAGCGGGTGAGTCTCGTTGAATATGGAGGGATACTCTTTGAACTGCAGCACAGCGACGTCAATCATCGTATTGCCCGAGCCTGCACAAATTCAAAAACGAACTCTTGCAATTCCCTTCGTCGAATGTTCTTTTTTATTCCCTGATAAAGCATTGTCATGCAGCGTATGCCCGAAAAAGGGTTTTCTCTACCATCTCCAATCGAACACCTCAGCCTTTACGCCAATTTAAATTCACCATTCCGTAATATGCCTTCGGGTTTTGGCAAAGTAGCGGATTGAGTCTGAATATTTATCAAGTATTTCTACCGCCTGGCACTTAATATCAATGAGCAAGGCCGCATGGTTCTTGTCTTTGTCATTCAATTCATTCAGTTTTCTAAGTGCGTAGTGATAGTCAAACGAGGCAACAAAAATTTCATGATCATTCATGTGTTGTTCTCCCTTGTACTATTGCGCTTTAAAACTTTTCTGACTGCTCTCAAACAAAGCTTGAGGATTACCATTATGTGACAGCCGCATTATCAGCATGTAGCTCATGACTGCTATTCATTGTTTTCAGGTATCAGAACTGCATCAATTGCGTGAATGATTCCGTCCGTGCATTGAATGTCGGCAGCAAGAACAATCGCATCATTCACGTGGGTTTCTCCCGAATGGCTGGTTACGTGGATTTTTCCCCCCCGAACCATATTGATATTCTTTTCTGCAACAGCTTGCTTTGCATCAAAAGATCCTGCTGCAACATGGTATGCAAGTAAAGAAACTAACTTCTCACTGTTTTCTGATTTGAGTAGTTCTTCGAGCAGGCCTTCTGGAAGTTTTGAAAATGCCTCATCTGTCGGTGCAAATATTGTAAGCGGATTATCCCACTGAAAAAACACTGTGAGCTTTGCTGCATCGAGTGCTTGTTTAAAAATAGTAAATCTTCCATCAGCAACTATCGTTGCGATCAGACGCTCTGCTTGATGAGAAACATTTTTTACAGATTTCTGTTTTTCTCCTTGACCTTTTCCGTATGTGCGAATCCACTCAATCTCAAGATCAAACGGGCCTGACTTTTTATCTGCCAACAAGACAGACACTCGTCGAATAGCCGTTGTATCCAATAATTCGTCTGGGAACTGCCGGCCTCTCCAACTTGCGATAAAATCTTCAAAAGGAACCTTGACCTGTATCCACTGATCTTTTTTTGTCTTGAATTTCCCAAGAAATGAAAGTGGATTGCCGCGAAAGGTAGCTGTTGAATCGAGCCGGGCTTCATACGTTCGCCCATCACCCTTGACGCGCATGAGCAGGCCAAGGTCATTGCTCAGATCAAAATTTACGCCACGACTCCGAACAGTTGAAAATCCACCGTTGTTATCAAGTGAAAGGGTGCCCCAGAAATGCATTATGTTGTCGGATGTGTGTTCAACATTGCCTTTCGAAAGCCCCCCCATCACACCATCATTTACGATCTGCCATGAAAATTTCTCGTTCTCAGCAGGTGTAAATTCAGAAACAGATTGGCCTCGCCACGATGCTGGGGAATCTGCAAATCCAACAGTCGAAGGAAACGAAAGCCAAACAAAAAGTAATGCATACAAAAGGCTACGAAATCGAGAGAGAATACAGACAGATATAAACATGAAATACCCCAAAAACTGTTTTTCGTGATTACTCACTCAACGATGCGACTCAATTCTATCACCATACCCAGAAGTAAGGAGGCTCGGATAATGCTCAACAGTTTATGTACTCTAACAAACAGGGTGGAGCTTCCGGAGGTTGAATTGGTACAAAGGCTCCAGTGACAAACAAGAATCTCTTGATTCTTGCTATTCATCTGATCTGCAAGTCATCAAACCAATCTGTTTTGTACAACCAGAGTTATATATTCATGAAAGCCCATAGTTGGCCTTAGAATCGTGGGTGTCATCTTGATTGGCTTTACAGTGGCCATCATTTCTGGGAGATGTCACGCGCGAGCAATGAGGACGCTGTTCGACAGCTATTCAATTGTGATGTAATCACGATATTACGAACTACAAAAAGGCCTGGGCATTGATGGAGTTGGCAATACCACCATGTGTTATTCGTTGGGTGAGCAATTTGGATCCAAGAACATTCCTCCTTTTTTTAAATCAGTCCATTGAAGTTTGTGAAATGTTCCAGCGAGCTGGACACCTATCTTCATCGATCTAAGAAAATTTTACCTGGCGTGCTTGAAGGATTCTTTACGTGATTTGGCTAACTCAAACTGTTTTTGCCGTTCCGCAAACCCTGCTTTCTGTTCAATCGATGTCTGATCATAGCACCTTGAGCAACTGATACCCTCTTGGAAATATTCTGATTGTTTATCCAGTGGGCTCAGTGGAAAGCGACATGCACGACAGAGTTCATAGTCTGCCAGCTCAAGACCATGCCCCACGGCAACCCGCTGATCAAAAACAAAGCACTCACCTTCCCAAAGACTTTCATCTTCAGGCACTTCTTCAAGGTATTTCAGAATACCTCCCTGAAGGTGATAGACCTCCTTCACTCCTGCCTGCTTGAGAAATGCTGTTGATTTTTCACACCTGATGCCGCCAGTGCAGAACATGGCAACCCGTGGCTGCTCACCAGCATCAATCTTTTTCTCGAGCCATGACGGTAATTGACTAAAGGAATCCAGACCAGGATCCACTGCACCCTTAAAGGTACCGATCTCTGTTTCATAGTTGTTGCGCGTATCGATTACGAACACATCTGGCTCACTAATGAGTGCATTCCAGTCTGCCGGCTTTACATAGGTACCAACAAGTTCAGTCGGGTCAACTCCTGGGACCCCCAGAGTCACAATTTCTTTTTTCAGCCGCACGCGCAACTTCCGGAAAGGCTGTTTGTGAGCAAATGACTCTTTCCACTCGAGATCGGCGAAGCGGGAGTCTTGGCGTATGCGTTCAAGAACGTTCACTACGCCTTCTCGCGGCCCGGCAATCGTCGAATTGATGCCTTCGTGTGCTAGTAACACGATGCCAAAAACATTGTTCTCTCGGCAGCAGGATTCTATCTGGTCTTGCAGTGAGGCAAGGTCATTGAGTTGTACGAACTTATAAAAAGCAGCCACTAGAAGCGGGTCCACTGTTCTGTCCTTCGTTTCTGAAACGTGCTTGAGGGCATCCATAGTACGTGTCGCTAAGGAAGCGTCACATTCTTTGCTGCTTTCTGTATTCCGTTATCGAAATGACACTGTGTCGCGTGACACTGTCCAAGAATCTTAAAACATATCTCAGATGTTGAAAAAGAAGGCATAAATACCAGCGGAGATTCGCAATGTATGCACTTCCTCAATTACCCCTCGAAGGAATTACTAGCCTCAAAACTTTCCGAGTGTCTACCGATCAAACACTTTCGTATATGCTTTGATAGGCCGATGCGTACTGGACGTGTTGCTCCAAGAAATAGTCCCCATTTTTGAGTTTCATTCAATGACTTCTACACGCTCACATTTTTTCGTAATTCTCGCTTTTCTTTGCTCAACAGTGCCACTACTGGCGAACGAAGCTGTTGTTGAAGACGCCATGACAGTAACGACCACTCCTGCTCACCGAATGAATGAGGGCAACAAGAGAAGAGGGCCGTGGTGGAAAGACAGACATGAAGAAAAACGGGCTCTTGCTGAACAAGGTGACTGGGAACTTGTCTTCCTTGGCGACTCGATAACACATGGCTGGGAAGGGAATGGACAAACAACTTGGGACAAATACTACGGCGACCGAAAAGCAATCAATCTAGGCTTCGGTGGAGACCGCACTGAGCACGTTCTATGGAGGCTCGATCACGGAGAGTTCGACGGGTACAAACCGCGTGTCGCTGTCATCATGATTGGGACAAACAACACGGGCCATGACATGCACCCTCCAGAAGCTATCGCTGCTGGAGTTAAAAAGATTGTTGCCACAATCCAAAACAAATCTCCGGACACAAAAATTTTATTGCTTGGAATATTTCCTCGTGGAGCCACCACGGATGACCCGAAGCGAGTAAACAATGACAACACCAATGCTCTTATCAGCACAATGGCTGATGGAAAAAGAATCTTCTTCCTTAATATTAATAAGGAGTTTTTGACCGAAGATGGTGTGCTGACAAAAGAAATCATGCCAGACCTCCTTCACCCAAAAGAGAAGGGCTATGCGATCTGGGCTGAGGCTATGGAACCTACGCTGGCACGACTTTATGACATGAAATAAATACCCCGATTGATAAATTTCATGTGCGTACTGCCTCATGGCTAATCTTTATAAACTCATCCAACGTTTTTGAGATCACCACACTTGGGATTTGTAACTTCTAACGATTTCCTTATCGGCAACGAGCACTTCCTGATTGGCTTCGCAAAAATGTTGAGCAAAGTGTCCTTGTCAAAAAAAAAGCGTCTGACAAAACAGAACGATGACACCCTCACTACTTTTTTCCGGGTTTTTGCAAGCAGCCCGTTTTGCAGCAGCCCATTCTTGTCACCGGGCCTCTCGCACGAGATAGAATCTCGGCAGAATTCATTTCATTTGCTGAAATATTCGATTGGTTCTGGATCTCCCCACCACTGGAGGCTTGGCCATGACAATTTTGCTCAAGTTTGCAGTACTTGCGACAGTACTTCTATCGGGATGCACCGTCACGCCTTCTCGATCATCGCTTGCAGTAAACAAGACTATTGATCTTGATAAACAACCACTAGATGGAGCTCAGATCGAATTCCGAATGGACTGGATTCGATAGCTCAGCGCAGAAAGACTTCTACTTAGGTATTTGAACGGGACTACTTTGGACCCCAAGAAGGAAGGCCAAGCTCTTCTCTTCTCCTTTTCATTGCTGAAAAATATTCACCAAACTTGGCTCGCTGTTCAGGCGTTGTTCGATCGATCATTTTCTTTCGCCAGGCATTCCGCTCATCCTCTGAACGATTTTTTGTCCACGGAGGTCCTTCTTTCTCACCATTATTTTTTGTAGCAGCAGAAGTTTTTGAAGAGTCTGCATCTGGCTTTTTCTTCGACCAACCTATGGCACCCATCACACTCTTGCCCGCCTCAAATGCCTGTCGCATAAACTCCATTTGACGGATTTGATTATCGAGATAGGCCTCTCTTTCAGATTGAGGCAATTCAAAGTAGTTATTCACTGTTGCCTCCATTGATTCCATCATCATTTTCTTGCCGGGCTGCATCGCTTCTGATCTCAGATCCTCTGGTAACGCAGCCACCTTTGTCATCACAGTTGTGATTGCTGTAACACGCTCAACTGCATCTGCGGCACTCGCGGGCCCCTGCGTTGGCTTAAATTTCTTTGCCAAATCTTGCTGTAGATTTTTTATTTCAGTGACACGTGGATCTTCGGCAGTGCCAAACATGCCCAGTGACCAACTCAGGGTCACGACAGCAACAACGCATGCCGTTCCTCCGACAATCCAACGCAAACGACTCGTGCCCTTCGTCTTCGCTTCTACTTTTTTTGTTTTCTTCATATTTCAAATGGGTTCGTTATAGATTTTCTGAGTATCCACCACGCGTTGGTAGCACGAGCCTGAAACACATACGACTGAGCTCTTTTAGAGATCAGATAGAATTCATGACCTTGGCACGATTCCATCAAATTTACCAGACACATTATCTTTTTGCTGCATATTGATCTGAAACGATACACATTCACGCACATACGCCATACCAGTTGTACTGAGAGTGTTATATTGAACGCTTGAGAGACCCAAAAGTTCTGAATGACCAGTAAAAAGAGGATGAACATGCCTGCACGCTGCCCAGTCATTGGACCAGTTGCTCCTTCAAAAGCTCGGCATACCGCGGCAGGTTCGCTATCGAATGCCGACTGGTGGCCAGACCAACTAAATCTACGAATACTCAAAGCACATGCTGGAGCACCTCCACCGATCGGCCACGAGTTCAACTATGCAGAAGCATTTAAAAGACTGGACTTTCAAGCACTCAAGTATGATTTGCAAACCGCCATAACGACTTCGCAAGCATGGTGGCCAGCTGACTATGGTCACTATGGACCGCTGTTTATTCGCATGGCTTGGCACGGTGCGGGGACGTACAGAACAACTGATGGACGTGGTGGTGCTGGTGCTGGTACGCAACGGTTTGCCCCACTGAATAGTTGGCCAGACAATACAAATCTTGATAAAGCTCGTCGGTTACTGTGGCCCATTAAACAAAAGTACGGGAAAAATATCTCATGGGCTGATCTCATGATGCTTGCCGGCAATGTTGCCCTGGAGTCAATGGGATTCTCTACCTTTGGATTTGGTGGCGGTCGCGAAGATGCGTGGGAGCCACCGGAAGATATCTACTGGGGACCCGAAAGCGAATGGCTCGGTGACAACCGGTACAGCGGTGAACGGCAACTTGAGAATCCTCTTGCCGCAGTACAGATGGGCCTTATCTACGTGAATCCTGAAGGTCCAAATGGAAAACCAGACCCGCTTGCAGCAGCGATCGACATTCGAGAGACCTTCTATCGCATGGCAATGAATGACGAAGAAACGGTCGCATTAATCGCAGGCGGTCATACTTTTGGAAAGTCACACGGCGCAGCACCCGCAGATCATCTCGGACCTCCCCCAGAAGGCGCGTCAATAGAAGAGCAAGGCCTTGGTTGGAAAAACAGTTTTGGTTCAGGGAACGCCGGCGACACAATTTCAAGTGGGCTTGAAGGTGCATGGACCTCAACACCAACCCGTTGGTCACATGGATATTTGCAAAACCTGTTTCAATACGAATGGGAATTAACCAAAAGCCCTGCAGGTGCCTGGCAGTGGACACCTAAGGACACATCGGCACAGAACACAGTGCCTGATGCACATGACCCGAAGTGTTCTCATGCACCCATGATGTTTACAACAGATCTTGCTCTCCGAGTTGATCCAGAGTACGAATTGATTTCTCGCCGATTCCTTGAAAATCCAACTGCATTTGCTGATGCATTTGCAAGAGCCTGGTACAAACTGACTCATCGAGATATGGGGCCAGTCACACGGCTCCTTGGACCAGAGGTTCCCGAAGCCCAACTCTGGCAAGATCCTGTGCCCAATGGTGATTATGAAATAATTGATCAACACGATGTTTCAGTTTTGAAGCAACGTATTCTGTCATCAGATTTATCCATCACAGATCTTGTACGTACGGCATGGGCGGCCGCATCAACATTTCGTGGGAGTGACAAACGAGGAGGTGCCAACGGCGCACGCATTCGGCTCGCACCACAAAAAGACTGGGAAGTAAATGACCCAACTCAATTAGCACAGGTTCTCGCTGCTCTTGAAGATATCCAAAAGGATTTCAACACCACGGCTCACAATAACAAACAGGTATCACTCGCAGACCTGATTGTTCTCGGAGGCTGCGCAGCAGTTGAAGAAGCTGCACGCCGGGCTGGATATGAAGCCTCTGTTTCCTTTCATCCTGGACGGACTGATGCGACTGATGAAATGACTGACATCGAGTCTTTTGCTGTGCTCGAACCAAAGACTGATGGGTTTCGGAATTACGTTGCCAAACATATCGATCGTCCTGCTGAGGAACTCTTGCTTGACAAAGCCGACCTTTTGACGCTCACTGCGAAGGAAATGACAGTACTTGTTGGAGGCCTTCGAGTGCTTGGGACGAATAGCGGGGGAGAGAGCCAATCTAGTCTTGGTGTCTTTACAAAGCGTCGTGAAACCTTATCGAATGATTTCTTTATAAACTTGCTTCGTCAAGATATCGAGTGGCACAAGACGGAAGAGTGCAGCAATATTTTTGCTGGAAAAAATTGTTCAACAGGCACCGTTGAATGGTATGCCACACGTGTTGATTTGATTTTTGGATCAAACGCTCAACTGCGTGCCATAAGTGAAATGTATGCGAGTGACGACGGTGAGAAACTATTCATTAATGATTTCATAAACATATGGGTCAAGGTCATGAACCTTGATCGCTTCGATTTATAATCGCGTATTCTTCAATTGTAAGAACTTCTCATCCCACCCCTATGGATACCTTCACGCCTCTCCTGATAAAGCGTCCACAATATTTTCAAAGTGGCTGAATAAGTGTACGTAGCGATTCAGGATAGAGAGCATGACAGACGTGACCGCAGGTGGCACACCAACATTGGTAAGTTCTTCAAGTTTCTTGGACCTGAGTGCTTTGATTTGGGATCGAACACGTTCCCGGACAGAGGAAAATTCTCTGAGAGCATCCTGATCTTTCGTACGAAGTGCTGTATTTATCTCTTTCAAAGCTGACTGGGTGCAGTCACTCAATTCTGTAATGCAGTTTTGGAAATTTGATGAGACATCGAATCCATGCTGTCTCATCTTTTCATCCAATTGCTCAAGATTATCTATGCAGTCACTAACTGATTCGTATTCATGAGCTATTCTCAATTGCCTACGTATCTCATCCGCAACATCATGTGGCAACGCACTCACAAAAAGCTTTGTCATAAATGTCGTTATTTCTTCCTGAATAGTATCCAGCGATATCTCGTACTCTCTTAGCTGGCTACTGAGCCGACTGTCTGAGGTATTTTTTTGTCTCAATTCCGACAAAACATCGAGCATCTTTTCACAACTGTCTCCCATTCGTTCTAGTTCTTTTTTTGATTGCTCGATCGCTAACACAGGATTATCCAGCATACGCATATCTAATCCGGTAAGACGTGGCTTCTCTTTCAATTCTTTTGACGGAACAATCCGCTCTAGGACTCGAACAAGCATCCCAACAAACGGAATAAATAACACGACATTCGCTATGTTAAAAATACTGTGGGTTGCAGCTATTGCTGGTGTCGTATTCGGAAACGTAGCGAAACCATCGACCATCACTTCTTTCAAAACATCTACATGGATAATCCACTGCACAAGTTGGATATACCATTGGAAAACAAGGGTGATCCAAAACACTCCGGTGAGATTAAAGAGGACATGAAAGTAGGCTGCCCTGCGGGCATTTGTTGTTGCGCCTAAAGATGCCAGCAATGCTGTAATTGTTGTGCCGACATTCTCACCAATAACAAGTGCGGCTGCGGTCTCATAAGATATGACCCCTTGGTAAGCAAGAGATATCGTGATCCCCAAGGTTGCTGAAGAAGACTGTACCATGGTCGTAAGAATACAGCCCACCATGCAACACTTGAGCACACCGAGATAGCTATCTGCCTGAAAGGCTTGAAACCACGTTGCGAAGTCTGGTGTTTCTTTAATGATGCCACACGCATCTTTCATGAGCTCCAAACCGAAAAACACCATTCCGGTTCCCATGAGTCCCATCGCATAGTACCGCCAGCGATCCTTCCGTGAAAACAGGTACACAAAAGCCGAGCAGCCAAGAAGTGGCAAGCCATACTTTCCGATTTTAAGGACTAATATCCATCCAGTGATTGTTGTCCCAATATTCGCCCCCATGATGACACCTACCGCTTGCACTAGGCTCATCACACCACTGTTCACAAAGCCAACAACCATAACAGTGGTAATGGAACTTGACTGAACAATGCAGGTCACAACAACCCCAACAATAATCGCAAAAAAACGATTGCCGGTTACGGTACTGATAAGCCGACGCAAGCTATTTCCAGCGACAGCTTGCATGCCCTCAGACATGAACTTCATGCCGAGCAGAAAGATACCCAGACCTCCAATGAGTTCGCCAACAAGATGTACTAAAGACGTGAGATTCACAGGAGCGTTCCAGATGGCTATTTAGTGATCTGAATAGGAGTATACTGGGGCCATACAGTCTAGAGACAAAGAAAACTTTTCATAGTTGTCTTTACAGAGGCAACATTTTGGCACATTTCATGAAGTGGGAATCGCACGATCTTGTTGTCTACAGTAAACAGAAACATAGTGTTTCTCCAGGTCCGCGGGCCCGTGAAGTTGATGCCGCCACACGTGGGGAAACCTATTCGTATACCGTAGACAAGTTTTGGGTCATTAAGCAGCTGCTTGAAGATGGACAACTGCTTCTCATCACGCGTACTGGAAAGCAACACGCGATTCACCCAAATGATCCAAATCTCCGGAAAGCCACACTCTGGGAGAGGTGGTATTACCGCCAACGGTACCGAGAAAT
>Ga0315321_10001221_pt1 | contig 19687 bp, 17 predicted proteins | sample M180m21515metaG_FD_203464 | JGI IMG/M metagenome (GOLD analysis project Ga0315321, IMG submission 203464) | Ammonia-oxidizing marine archaeal communities from Monterey Bay, California, United States - M1 80m 21515 | ecosystem: Environmental > Aquatic > Marine > Intertidal zone | place: USA...
CGATAATACGTTTGTTCGGTAACTTCTAGCAGCTTGCAGACCTTGGGCACCTTCTTGCCCTTGCCGAGTTCAACATCGGCTTTACGAAGTTTGGAAACGATCTGATCAATTGCGTGACGTTTCTGAGGCATTCTGAAAGTCCATTCCGAGCGGTACGCCCGAGCAAGATTCTCTCAGTCACAATGGTGCAATTCTATGGGGGGAGGTCACAACTGCATGGCAGCCAAGCCCCTTGCTAACTTGCCTCGACATTGGGGGACCTCAAAAAAGTCCCTGTGGCGACAAGAGCAATCGCGACCGCCCAAAGAAGATTTGAAACCACGCTTTTTATCAGAAATACATAGGAGATAGCTTCAGGGTCCATGTGACTTACCATCTCTGACATGAACAGATAATTAAAGAGGGGATTAATGATCACAAGCAGGCACAACCCAACTGCCCCAACTGCGACCAAGCCCGCGCCTTTTTCTTTCCCAACTTTGAATATGGCTGCTATTAAGAAAACAGCACATGCAATGATCATTGGTAACTGGACAGCAAAGGACTGAAGCAATTGCATCTTGACACCTTCATTCTGGCTAAAGAGACACACTCATCGCACCGGCAACCCTGATTATACGGGACACTCTACCGATAGTCGACACAACTGGATATCTAGCCTCTCGTGCTCTAACACACGCCCCCCATGCTTCAGCCCCATGCGTTCCCATGCCACTCGGCAAGGAGATCAAGATAAAAACCGCCAGCGTGAAAAAACTTGGGCAAAACGAGGCGTCTCTATACAAGCAGTGCTAACTGCTTCGCGGCCCCATTGCGTACACACTTAAGTTGAGAGAAAAACCTCCGACTCAGCAAGACTCGCCGGTTCCTTGCTACCTGTTATCACACACTGTCAAAAGAGCCTCTTCAACAAAACGCCTGCTAAACCTGACATCACTAAAACCACCAGCAGTCCGAGCACAAACTTCAATAGAAGGATTCCTGCGATGGACCCAGCATCCTGATCTCGCATCTGCTCTCCGCTGTGAAAGCCTGGTGTATTCGAAAGGTCACCGCACTTCGGACACGGTGCTTGATCAAAACCTGTACCATCGCGGCACGATTTAAAATAATTCTCGCAGGGAACGCAGAAGAAGCGAATCTTCTCATCAGGATCTTTCTTAACTTCAACCAGATTTCGGAAGCAGCCAGAACAATCACCATTAACGTCAACCGTGGTTTCTGCTTGACAAAAAGGGCAGTGCATCTCCTCCTCCCAACATAGGCTGACCAGAATTCAGAACACCCTGAATTCAGAAAAACCCCCACCGCATCTGACACTAACCAGAAATGAAGACTCGCACGCAATCGACAAGACCGACAAACCAAACACCGCCCACAACAAACTCAACATCGTTCAGCATTGTTTAATGCAGGTATCATTGTTTTCTGCGAGCATCACTGAACACGTGTTCTTTATGCGATCTCATCAATCGACTAACGACGAATACGCATTGAATGCACAAGCATTTAGCCCGAACAAATAACAAACTCTCAACGCAGGCTGAAGACCGACCACCAGAATGATCTTCGGAGAAGAAGACACACCAAGCTCTCTACCAAGCATCAAGCTACCCATTTGAAAATGGGTCGCAGCACGAGCAAAGGGTTAGCAACATTCAACGTGCAGCGACTCCGCAGTGCAGACAAGTCAGCCTCCCAGCCTTGCGGGCAATGCTTGAAATCTATTTGCATTGCATTCACATTTTAAGAAAATAAAACAGTGCCCACAACATCGCACCCATCGCACCCATTGCAACGAAAAACACAAACGCCCAAACGATTTTCTGAATTCGATGTTGAAGTTTCGGGAACAAATTGGGATCGACCATCATGCCATCCACATGGGCGGTGACCATGCCAGTTTCATCCACTTGAATACGTACCGAATGCACCTCTTGCTGTCCCACTTCCAAGTCGACTGGACCTCGGTGCACCGGCCCCCTATTCCCGTCCGCGTCAGTCACATATGTCCGAATGCCTTTCAATAACGATCCGGAGACACAAACAACCTGAGGCGTCGCAACTCCGATCCGAATAGTCCAGAGGAATCCGCCAAAGTAATCACTGGCCGTCGTCGGTGGTTCGTAGGGATTCATCTTTAGACTCTGACGCCGAAAACAAAAGCAAACAACGCATCTCGGGATGCGAGTTATTCAAGCACAACCCGCAGACAACTATAAATCCGAGCACTGTACTGAATTGATCATGCCTAACGCAAACTGCTGATTCCTTCGGTACCCCAAGCCTCTTTCATTTGCTCGACACCAAGTGCGGGCCAGACGCAGGTCAGATGCAGGCCAGACCTCATGTGCTAATTCCCTGCGTTTCCCGTGATGTGGGAATCGCTGGAAGAGTTGCCTCCCAGGCAACCAGTGCCTGCTGGAACCCCGCGCGTCCCAAGCCAATGCGCACAAAGCGATCCGAACAACCAAGACATTCACCAGGCAACAGCAGAATTCCGTGGCTCTGTGCTAAGTCGTGACAATACTCTGTCGTCGTGGTGAATGCCAGTTCCTGTTTACGTCCCAAATGCTCCAGGTCGATCTCCACCAAAGCTGTTGATCCAGCAATGGGTGGACGCCACCGAAAGAGTGCAGCTTGGCGTTCCATAAACGATTTACATTTGGCAAAGTTGGAACGCACTGTTTGCCGACTTCGCTCCGCCAGTTGATCACGAACGGACAACGCCTGCATTGCCAAATATTCAGTGGGGGCGGCGGGGCAAATCGTCGTGTAGTGTTTCCAGCCGATCAATTCTTCACGCACCTTCCCGTCGCGAATCACCAGCCACCCTGCCCGCAATCCAGGTAGACCAAACGTCTTTGACAAACCATTCAGCACGATTGCTTTTTCATAGACATCTGCAACGGAGGGAATCGCTGCCCCGAGTTCAAATCCTGCTTCCAGGCCTCGGTAGATTTCATCACAGAAGAGCCAACAGTCGTTCTCTCGAGCGATCTCGATCAACTCGTGCAACTCATCACGATCAGGCTGATACCCAGTGGGATTGTGTGGAAAATTGACGATGATCAGGCGTGTTTTCGAATTGACCATCGATCGGAGGCGATCGAGATCCATTTGCCAACCTGCTGCAGTGGGAACCAACTGCCACAGTTCAAGTTTTCCGCACAAGTGATCAGCGACGTGATGCAAAGCATCGTATGCAGGACTAAGGGCGATCACTTCATCGCTGGCATCCAACAGAGTCTGCATCGTCAAATAGATACCTTCCACTGGCGAAGTCAAAATCACGACGTCATCAGCGGCAACGTTGTCATACATCTCGGTCACCAAGCGACGGTATTCCGGGTGCCCTTGTGACTCGGTGTACCCCAACTTCACCGCTCCGAACTCTGCTAATGACCCACCAGACAAATCAAGCAACTCCGCAATCGACGTCGTTTCACAATCTGAGGACGCCAGCAGGTGGGATGCAGTGAATTCGTACTTAGCGAAAAAATGCTCAGTCAAGAACGGTTTGATTTTCATTTGCGACTCGTAGCCTCACGTTTGCAATTCGAGTTAAACATCCCAGAACCACAATTTTATCAGCACGTGGAATGACAACAAAACCCCAGAAAAAAGCTTACCTTTTGCTTCAATGGTGCCATCCTGCTGCGTTCAGAACCCCGGCACACTCTGCAGATCCTCCGTACTCACACAAGACAACAGACCGTGCTTAGCGTGCAAGTCACGAATGCGTGCGACTAAATGTAAATGCTTCTGGCTTGGCAACAATACCTGCCTGTTGCTCGCGGTTGATGGTGCTGCGGCCCTCGGAATGTAATCGATAGCCACTCCCTGGAGTTTGGGATTGATACCCTTACCGACGTTCAACAAGTCGATCGCCCACTCCGAATCGGCTGGTTTGCGAAGCTGTCCACCAAGAGCAAAACAGCTTTCCAACAAAACAAAGTCGACGTGCGACGCGAAGTCTGCCAAATACTCTAGCCCCCGATTTGCCATGAGCTTGATTTCAGGATTCGCCTGCCGGATCTCGTGAATCAACGCGACCCCGTACTTTTCAAGCTTGCGTTTCCTTAGATCGTCCAAATCATCAAGAAAGATTCCATTGAACCCAAGATTTTTGATTCGAGGAACAACGACCTGTACTAACAGTTCACTCCACTTGGGATCAGCGGCATTGACCCGAACACTTCCAGGAAACTGCGGATCACGCTCATGTTTGATCCCGATCGATTGAACATCGGAAGCAAAATGCCTTTGCTGATGCACCTTGGCGAGGCTTAAGTAGCCGAACACTACCTTTCCCTGCCGCCTCAATTCGGCGACCGCATCTGGCGGGTAAGCGTAATCAACCACCACCATCGCGTACGGTGAAAATTCTGTTGCTGACACATCAGGGTTGTAGCAGATGACAAAGTTCTTCGGCTGAATGGTCTGTTGTGCTACGCACCTACCAGTCGTCACTGAAAACACCAAACCCAAGAAAACAAAGAGAAGTAGAAAACGCATGCCAAGTGAGCCTTATTGGGATCGAGAGAATGACGTCCATGCTCGTCGCGTGACCAGCAGTTCCGTTGCATTGATGTTTCTACTCACGTAGTGCCGCCCATTCCGCGACGTGGTCAAAGTAGTTTTCAACTGCGTGCCGGTCAATTACAGCACTGTTCACTGCGTCCTGTCTCTGTTGCCCTATCTTTGTCAGCCGCGCGGTGCCTGCCGTCCGAGCTTACTGACCTTCTGATCAGCCACGATTCATCTAAAATAGATCATCGGAAGCATGACACCAACGACAGCAATCAAACAAGCAACAACCCAAGACCAAAACCTGATGAAATCGGGAATATTTGCCTCACTGCAGGCCCGAATCACCACACAGGATATCGCCAAAGCAATCAGAGCGTACTTGTAGATCGGCCACCGAAACAATTCATCTTCACCGACAAAAAACTCAAGGTACATACCGAGCAACAGCAACCCCGCGGCAATCGCACGAATGGCATGTGAGCAATAGAGGATGGCATAACTGAGCCGCGAGAATCGAAACAGCTCCTGAAACGTCGTCCTCACAAAATCAGGCATCGCATCCAGCGGAAGAAAAGGCACCGTGGAAATATCCAGCGTGAACTTGGAAGCATCCAAAGTCAACACACGTTCAGTGCGTCTCCATCGCTTCACCGATGCCCAAGGAACGCACGCACTGCCCAACGAAGTCTCAATCGTGAAAAACTTTTCATCCAGTGTAAAAACCATGGAGCCAAAAGCGCGAGCACGCTGCTCATTGAATCTCCTGTTTAGGAAAGCAACAACGCTACGCACATAAAAGGTCCAAGAGATCGCTCCCAGTCCCATCAGCATCAGCAACCCCGCGACTCCTCTGGAGGGTTTCACTACAGCAGCCGACAAGAACATGTCATACAGAAAGAACTGATTGAGTACCTGCCCCAACCCCACCAAGAGAAGCAAACCGAAAATAACAGCATGATTACGTTTGCGTTTCACATCGACAAACCAACAAATCATCTAAACAACACCTTGAGAAAAGAACATGTGTGGGTAGGAAGATCACCCTAACGCAGAGCTGAATGTAGCTCAGTCACCATGTAGCTCAGTCACCATGTAGCTCAGTCACCACCATCAATACACTCAGGGCCAACGTCGACAGGGCGAATTTTTTCAATTCCAAGCGTTCCAGTCCGCGCCGTGTTCATGACGGTCACATCGAGCGGCATCAACGTCCGACTGTGGCTTCCTTTTCCATGGCCCCACACAATTTCTTCGCCAGCATTGCCAATCAAAGCATTGTGATCAATCAATACGTTTCGCACCTGCGCGTGCTGATGCAACTTTGCATTCACGACTCCAGCACTCAGGGCAATGGCGCCACCGATCCGATCTCCGACTCCCTGAATATGGTTCCCTACAATCTGATGACCTTCGCCAACAACACGAATCCCACCACTCCTTTCGTCACCATCACCCAAAATCAGGTTTCCGCGAACCTCGCAATCATTTCCATGCCTCAAGGTCAACGCCCCCGCACAGCCTATGATTGTGTTTCCTTCATAGACATTGCCGCATGACTTATTGGAAATCAGCTCAACCTCCCCGTCACAATTCTCAAACAGATTACCAGACACGATACACTCTGCGGACTTCATCGAACGCTCGCTTGTACCGATCCGAATCGTTTCAAAACCATTACCGTCACCTCGCGGCCGGTCCAGAAAATGATTTCGTTCAATGCGATGCTTTCCCACTTCGGTTTGGCCGTCCTCTTCCAACCACACAACCACCGTACAACCCGAGTGATTCTGGCCCGAAAATCGACAATGATCGACCCGATGATGGTGCCCCAACAAACTCAACCACTGATACCGTGTTGAGCGTTTTTCTGGGTTGTAATTTTCAATCATGCAACGAGTCACACGGCAATGTGATCCACGGACCCTCATTACATGCCCCGACGAAAGCCCACCATCTTTAAACACAAACCCGTCGAGCACGACATGCTTGCCGATAATCTCAAATGACGATTTGCCACTCCACGTCGCCTCCGAACGAATGGTGACTGGTTTTTCCGCTGTACCAGTCAGCCGAATTTTCAGCCGCGCGTCAAGCCAAACCTCACCCCCAAGTACGATCAAATCACCAGGATTCGCCACCTTGCAAACTTCCTGCAACTCAGCAGGCGTTTCAACACGTCGTTCCTCCGCAAAACCAATGCTAAATGTCCCGAAACATGCGAGAACAAAAACGGCCATGAAAGAATCATAGAATTCGACTATTCGCATTGAGAAACTCATTTTTTCGTGAACGCAAAAGGTGGCCAGCAGAACAGCAACACCAACAAAACAGCCGTGCAGCCCTCGCGACAGCATGCCCCACAAGTCACCTTCATTTTTCCGTCGCTCGTCAGTCAAACAGTGAAACAGCAACACGGAATTCACCGCAAGTACGAACCCTCCTTAGATGCCTTACGCAGGGAGCATAAGCTTCGCAAGCTTCAGCATTACACCTTGTACCCAACCTCGAGACCATAGCCCACCGCTCAAACAAGCCATGATGTGATTCCGAATCCCAGGAATCACAAAAGCTTTTTTTCCCATTTTCTTCAGGGCAACATCGACAACTTTTTCAGCAGACATCCATAAAATAAGCAGTTTTGAGTAATCAACCTCGTGCAAATACTTACCTGGTGCCTCCGTTGCTCCTGGGGCAAGCACTAAGACATCAACCCCACTTGCTTTGCATTCATGGTGGAGAGCTTCTCCGAGATTTAGCAAATACCCCTTTGTCGCGGAGTAGTTAGCTATGTAAGGCACGCCCTGAAAACCCATCAATGATGAAACCAAAAAGATGCCTCCTCTGCCTCGACTCAGCATTCCCGGAAGAAAGTGATGCGTGACGTCCAACGACGTCGTGCAGTTCAACCGAACGACATCCTTCTCAGCTTGGATGTCACCCGAAGAGAGCACCCCTTGAGTTCCTGTCCCAGCATTGTTAACGACCAACCCAATTTCTAGATTGCGGCACGCTTCGACCAGCGGCTTCAAGCATTCATCTTGGGACAAGTCGATTTGCAAACAAACCACATTGACACCGTACTGATCGCTCAACACGGTCTTCAGTCGACCCAGTTTTTCCTCGCACCTGGCTACAAGGACAAGGTTCATTCCCTCACCAGCAAGTCTGTTGGCAAACTCTGCACCGATGCCAGAAGAGGCCCCCGTGACAATTGCCCACTCACCGTATCGCGCACCAAGACTATCCACACTGATCCCCTTCCAGAATTTTGACGAGGGAATAACCAGAGAAATGATCTCGCGAAAATTCACATGAATGCAAACCCCACCTTCCCACTGCCCTCACAAGTTTACCAAGCTGGCATACCTGATTGCATCTCGCGACGGCTGTTACGCTGACATGATTGACGTGAGATTCTGCAATCCACCTCCACCCCGCGAACCCCATCTGCGGAGCAAACCTTCGATCATAGACGTGGCCAGTAAAAGCCGAAGCAAAATTGCCCCAAGCATGCCAGAGGCTCCCCCTGCTTTCTTGTGGTTTTCAACTGCCGCGAATGGCCGCCGATCATCCATGACATACTCTACACCTACCTTCACTCTCACCTGCTGAGGAGTGATTTCACTTGCATCACATGAAGAGCATTACAAACCAGCATCTCTTAACGAAAAAACCGAGAGCGGAATCGAGCCAGAGCGGCGTGAAAGAAATACCTGTCAGCGCGAAAGATTCCCCGGAATCGACGAGCGAGCTCGATCCGAGCATCGGCTTCACTTTCCAACTCAAATTGACGCGACTGGGCGTCGCCAAGGTTTAATCCACAACCACTGCAATGCCCTGTTCCCTCAGGCAGCGGTTGCTTACACCGGAGACACGTCGTGCTTTTAATGTTCATCACTTCCTCTACCACGCTAGCGGTGAGCTATAAATTTAAACCATTCGAATCCGCAACTCAGTGGGCCATTCTTCCCAACTAGTCACACTGAAAAGACCACCACGACGCGGACGCTTTCAAGTCCTGCGTCTGGCCCGCGACCCTATCACACCAGACGTAAATGTAGCGCGATCAATACTGAAAAACAAAGCCAATCCCAGACTTAACCAAAGAAAAAAACACACAATTAGTGGCATCGGTACCTCAAGTCATGCCTGATCAACCCGTCGGCTAAATCTTTTGCAGATTCCTTTCCCGACTCCTGTGCACTCACCCATGCGACGTCAACAGAGCCTACCCTTGCGAGGGCCTCTCAAAGCACACGCTGTCACCAAGATTAACAGGAATGCGCACAAAAAAAACCAATGCTGAACGCCGCACCAGCACAACTTGTTTTCGATGCATCATGATCCGTTTTGTAGTCTCTTCGCCTCACAGTAACGCAGTATCGCCAAGCACAAGCTGAAGCACTTTGCGCCCCTTCAAATGAAATGCCCGCCCGTTGATTTGAAGATTCCGAAACAGGTCACCTCGCTAAACGACACATCCTGACGAACTGACAGTAGCAAGTGTAGAGGCTGGACTTTTCAAGAAGATCCTCACCACTAAAAAAACCACATCAAGAAACCAAGACGATGTCAGACCTGTGGATCAACCACGCGCCCTCATATGTTACAAATCAGTACAACAGAACGCTGCAGGTTACACCTTAACCCACACAGCGCTGTCGAGAAAGAACATAAAGCAGCAGAAAATAACACACAGCCTTTCGGTTAGGTACAGCAATCCCTCGGGTCAACTGAAATCACTGGCATAGACGGACTCGAACTTGGCGAGGAATGAAAAAATGAGACTTCTTCTAGCCCTGCTGCCGTTGATCATCGGTGGTCCGATCTTGGCAGAGCATCACAACGGAAAAAATCACCCCAGCATCATCCTTATCATCAGTGATGATCAGCGACCAGACACGATTTCAGCGCTCGGCAATCCCGCTATCAAGACACCGCATTTGGATCAACTGGTGCGACAAGGTAGTGTGTTTCTGAATGCCACATGCGCTAATCCGATCTGCACGCCGAGTCGTGGCGAAATATTGACAGGGTGCACGGGCATCCGCAATCAGGTTTTCGATTTTGGGCGAACGCTCGACCCCGCCTTGAAAACACTGCCTGAACCTTTCAATGATGTGGGATACAGCACTTGGTACTGCGGCAAATGGCATAACGATGGACGTCCAGATAAACATGGCTATCGGGCGACGCAGGGACTTTATACCAGTGGAGGCGGCAAATGGTGGACACCCCAAAGCGACTACCGAGGACATCCTATCACCGGTTACAAAGGCTGGATTTTCAGGAACGAAAATGATCAACCCATGCCGGAACACGGCGTTGGACTGACGCCAGACATCAGCACAAGAATCGCTGATGCGGCCATTGCTGCAATCGAGTCATCGAAATCACCCTATCTGCTGCATGTCAATTTCACAGCTCCCCATGACCCACTACTGATACCACCGGGCTACGAGGATCTTTATGATCCGGCAGACATCCCACTGCCACCGAATTTCCAAGCCGAGCATCCGTTTGATCACGGAAACCGTGGAGGACGGGACGAAGCCTTGTTGCCAACACCACGCACCAGGAAGATTGTCCAAGCCGACCTTGCGGCCTACTACGCCGTCATCTCGCACATGGACGAACAGATTGGTCGAATCATCACCGCGATCGACGCCAGCAACCAAGCCGATTCGACCATCATTGCCTTTGCCAGCGACCACGGACTGGCTATGGGTAGTCACGGACTCCGCGGTAAACAGAACATGTACGAACACACCATCCGCGTACCCATGATTTTTGCCGGTCCCGGTATTCCAAAAGGAAAAAGATGGAAGGGGCACGCGTACCTTCGAGACCTGTTCCCAACCCTGCTGGACCTTGCCGGATTGCCGCCCATTCCATGCGATGGAAAAAGCCAAGTGCCCGTCATGCATGGCCACACAACCAGCATGTACGACTTCACCGTTGGCTACTTCCGCGATAGCCAACGAATGATTCGCACCAATCAATGGAAATTGATCGAATACCCACTCATCAACAAAACGCAATTATTCGATCTACAACACGACTCGTTTGAACAACACGATCTTTCACACCTACCTCAACATACGGGCCTGAAAAAGCGGCTGTCCAGCGAGCTCAGCGGGTGGATGGAGAACCAAACTGCGCGGAAACGCACAAAACCATAAACCTCAAACCTGTGGCGTTTGGCGAACGAACGATTTTTTCACCCAGAACTGAATTTTTCCTCATCCACCGCGTTCACCCTGCTTGCCGCGTTCCCGCAAGCAGCCGCCAAAAACCTCAAGAATTCCTGCGTTCAAGGCCATTCCAACTCGCGTCCTGCCCTGCTGCCGCGTGCCTCAATCCGCATTTCCGTTAAGAAGCGGCAAATGCAGCCCCTCTATCTCAAGAAAACCATTGTCCCCATCAGTCATTTCGGGAAGAATATTGATCTCATACCATGCGCACGCCTCTTAAGAGATCAATCATGTTTCGGATCGCCTTCATCATTGGCCTGATTTTAACCGCCTTCAGCCTAAGCGTTACGGCAAGCACGCTGCCGCAAGATCCAGCAAACGAGAAGCAGCCAAAAGACAAATACATGGAGTTGGCCAAGCGACTCATCAATCGCTACGACAAGGATGATGATCAGAAGCTAAGCAAGCAAGAGTGGCAGAAACTGCTACTCAACCCCACTGAAGCGGACGCCAATCAGGATCAGGAAATCACGGCAACTGAGTACGCGACTTGGGCACGGGTGTTGGATCGCGACAGGAAAACAAAAGCTGCCACGCTCAAACAAACCCAACAAAAAGCAGAGCAGGAAAAGCGCGAACAGCAACTGATTGAACAAATAGAGCGTCAACTTGAACAGCGTGAACGTCGTGAAATCGAAGGACGTGAAGCAGAACCGCGCGAACGCCGTGAGATGCAAGAGCGCGAGCGTCGTGAAATCGAAGGGCGTGAAGCAGAACCGCGCGAACGCCGCGAGATGCAAGATCGCGAGCGGCGTGAAATTGAAGGGCGTGAAGTAGAACAACGTGAACGTCGTGAGATGCAAGAGCGCGAGCGGCGTGAAGTAGAACAACGCGAACGTCGTGAGATGCAAGAGCGTGAACGTCGTGAAATCGAAGGGCGTGAAGCAGAACCGCGCGAACACCGCGAGATGCAAGATCGCGAGCGGCGTGAAATCGAAGGGCGTGAAGCAGAACAACGCGAACGTCGTGAGATGCAAGAGCGTGAACGACATCAAATCGAACAAAACCGCCAGCGTGAAATGGAACACCACGCACAACGGGGGGATAATGAACATTGGGAAAATGAATTCCGCAAACTTGAAGAAGCAAGAGCTCTGTTGCACCGTGAACGTGAAGAAACTACTCGGAAACTCGGTGACGAACACCCAAGACGACACGCAATCCAAAGAGAACTGGACGAGATCGAAGGTGTGATGAAGCGAATGTTTCACGAACGCGGCAACCACGATCACGGAGACCATGACCGTGGAGATCACGACAACGGAGATCACGACGACGGAGATCACGACGACGGAGATCATGACCGTGGAGATCATGACGACGAAGATCACAGGAACCGCGAACGTGATCATCGCGAACATGGTGATCGCGAACATGGTGATCGCGAACATGGTGATCGCGAACATCACCGTCAAAATGAAATGCCTGTCGAACAGCGTCTTGAACTTCTCCGCGTTGCATACGTTCACCTCAACGAAGCCGGCATGCACGACTTGGCCGAAGAGACCAAGCGACGGGGCGAAGAACTAGAACAACAGCTCCGACGAGACAACGGTCACGGCAACGACCAGATGCAACGCCTGATCGAAGAATCACATCGGGCCATTCATGCGGTCAACCAAAGGCTCGATCAGGTACAGCGCGAACTGCAGGAAATGCGAGAGCAGTTCAACCGACTTCGCAATCAGCGTTAGGTCCAGCACTCCCGAGAGCCAGCGTTCACAGTGACAACACGCACCGACGTTCATCAACGCGGTGACCGGGCACTTGAACCTTGCAACGGCGCACGTTGACGCCCTTACGGACGCTGTACAAACCCGTCGGCAACGCCGCAACGGTCACCTCTGCCCCACTGGCGGTGGAAGCAATAGGGTCCCGCAGAAGATGTTGAGGTCAGTTTTGACGACTCAAATATCCATTCGCTGAAAAACGAATGAACCAAGCCAGGTCACCCGGCTCCTCCTTGTATTGCTGTGCCAAACGCAGGACAGCATCTTTTGAGCTAGGTTCTGCGAGCAACTCGATCGCTCGTGCCGCATGCAGTACGACAGTCCGATCATCATGCTCGAACCAGCGCGTCAACGCTTCCAACGCTGCGGCATCCCCGGAATGTCGCGCAACCGCATGGGCTGCCTCGATCGCTACCGCTTTGGACGAATCATCAAATAGGTGACGAAGCTGTTCGATCAAGTGTTCTGGCACTACCTCCGTTGCACTACAAGCAACGGCTCCCCAATAACGAATGGCGGGATCCCGATCACCAAGATTTTTTTCGATCGTATCGTAATCATCGGCCCCAACCACCTCCGCAGCTGCCAGAACTGCTTCGGGGTCAAATTGTTCAGTCGTCTTCCACTGCATGGGAGGCATTGATTTTGCATGCCGCCACAATTCAATTTCTGGCACCAACCCCAGATCACGCGTCTCAATCAGATGTCGATGCAGTCGCTTGCGCATTCCCGTCACAGTGGCTTCATGTTTGAGCGAATAAGCAAGATTGTTCAAATTCAGCGGGTCTGCCACGCAGTCATACAATTCTTCCGGGGGCCGAGTTTCCGACAGATATTGACTCTGCGCGGGTGAGGCCTTTCCCGAGGCAGCCAACTTATAAAACTCACCTCTGACATCCGCCTGATCGATCCAAGCTCCTTGCTGGTTGTAGCCAAGATGCGGCATGTAGTTTCGGATATAAAGAAAATCATGTGAACGAATACTCCTGGCCATGTCCATAATCTCGTCAACACGATCACGATGTCCGAACACATACTGTCTCGGAGCAGTATCGAGCGTCCCGAGAAAAGCACGTCCCGTCATGTGAGAAGGCAACACATCGAATCCAGCCAGACTGAGGACGGTTGGACCGAAGTCCTCAAAGCTCACCAGACGCGAAACATCTCCTTTGGCAACAATCGAACGAGCCATTGCCTGATATTTTTTGGGAAGCCGAATCAACAGTGGAACTCGCATCCCGCTATCCAGAAGAGCACGCTTGTGGCGTGGCATCCCACTACCATGGTCTGAGTAGAAGAAGATGATCGTCTCATCATACAACCCATCCGCTTTCAACTCGGCCAAAATCTCACCTACCCGCTGGTCCATCCGGGTCACGCAATCGTAATACCTTGCGACCGTTTTTCGAACCAGCGGTGTGTCTGGGTAATAAGGTGGCAAAGGAACCAGATTCGGATCGTGTATTTTGCTGGCCGACAAATGCGACTGAACCTCGTCCTGAAACTGCTGGTATGACCAAACCATCGAACGTGATTGATGGCTTTCCATCAGATTGATCACCGTAAAAAACGGTTGCCCTTTCCTGCGTCCGCGCCAGTCCGCCTGCTCGCTGCACTGATTCCAAGCAGCCTCTTTGATCCTGTTTTCGGCGCCAGAGTTGTAATCGGTTTTTACATTGTTAGTCGTGTAGTAGCCGACCTCACGCAACAAAGTCGGAAAACCACTCAACGCAGCAGGGATAGGGATCAGCGACCGCATCGCGTGTGCTCCCTGTGCAGGAGCCATGCAACCATTGATCAAGCACGCTCGCGAAGGCGAACAAACGGGCGACGTCGCGAAGGCATGGGTATAACGCGCACTCTCCAAAGCCAACTGATCAATGTTGGGCGTTGTAGCGAACGAATCACCGTAACAGCCCAAAGTTGGACTCATGTCCTCAGCCGTGATCCAAAGGATGTTAGGGCGTTGTTGCTCGGATGCTGTAACGCCCTCCTGTGCGTGACCCCGACCGCCAGCCAAGACGAACCACAATCCCAGGCACACAACTGACTTCACAAGCGATGACGGTTTCAAATTTCAGATCCTCTTGAAAGGGATAAAACGGACGCAAATCAAAAAGGGCCAATTCATGCGAAGTTCCACTCACAAAGGCTGGGCCAAAGCTTGATTCGCGAATCGAAGGCGTCCGCCAACACTACCTGACCAAGCCTAGCAGATCATGTTCATCACTACCTGAAATCGGCAAACACCAAATCAGGCAAGGTGCCCACGCAGCATCCGAAATGTCCGCGTGCAACCATCAGGCCCAACTTTCGATGCATGCCCCGACCCAGCGTCATCATTGAAGGCCACCCAAGCCCCGGCTCCAAACCAATGCTCTTCCAAGGCATCCGGATCACCCACGTAAACAAAAAAACCACCCTCGGTGACCTCTTGCAGGTAAGTCACCTGACCGTGCTCAGGATGTGTTGCGGCCAGATGCAAGCCTTTTGCTTCATTAGCATCCAATTTTTGCTCCACAGCACTGATTGTTTTTTCTGCAATCGCCGCCGGTGTCAGCGTGGTGCTCGCCATTTCGGACGTTTTCAATGGCATGTCCCCACAACGCACCAAACTTACTTTGATTGTTTCTTCCATGTCCGATTCTCACAGGTATCTTCTAATTTTTGTTTCTGACGTTTAAAACCTTGTTAACCTTCGAAGTCTAGAACCCACTCGCCAAGGTTGCAATTCCATGCCACGTTCTGCCCTGCATTCGCCCACCACCGACCCCACCCCGATCTTTGAGTTGTTCCGGGGCAGTTATGGCTCAGAACTTCTGACCGCTGCGATCGCACATTTTGATATTTTTGGCAGATTGGAACGCCAGCCGCTGTCATTTGAAGCTTTGGCTGAAGCATTGAATCTGGAACTTCGCCCAGCCACGGTGCTAATCACTGCATTGCGAGCCATGGACCTGCTTAGCGAAACCAACGGCACACTCAGCCCCAGCGACTTGGCACGGGAACACCTGGTCCCTGGCGGATATTTCGATGTAGGACACTACGTTGGTCTTGCTGCACAGTCACCGGGAGTGACAGGCATGGTCCAGCTCTTAAAATCAAATCAGCCGCTCGGCAGTGATGGCTCAGGAAGTGGCACTGCCTTCATTTATCGCGATGGCATGGAATCGGCCATGGAAGCCGAACAGTCCGCCCGGCACCTCACCTTGGCTTTGGCTGGCCGCGCCAAGAACGTAGCGCCGTCCCTTGCCCAAGCTGTCCCCATGCCGGACCGCAGTCGCCTCTTGGATCTTGGGGGCGGAACTGGCATCTACAGTTATGCCTTACTGGAAAAGAACCCCACGCTCAACGCGATCGTGTTTGACCGACCAGAGGTTTTAAAAGTCGCCGATGAAATGGCAAAGGACTACGATATCAGGGAACGTGTCGAGTTGGTTGCTGGTGACATGTTTGCTGACGTGCTTCCATCAGATGTCGATGTAATTCTGCTGTCGAACATTCTGCATGACTGGGACGTCCCTGAGTGCCAGCAGCTGATTGATCGTTGCGTTACCGCACTCGCACCAGGTGGCCGAATTCTGATTCACGATGTTTTTCTTAATGACAAACTTGATGGCCCTCTGCCCATCGCTCTCTACTCCGCTGCCTTGTTTTCCTTGACCGAAGGCCGTGCTTACAGTGCAAAAGAATATCAATCGTGGCTGCATGCTGCAGGTCTCAGCACAGAATCAGTCGTACCAACAGGTGTGCATTGCGGGGTCCTGACCGGCACAAAAAGCTAGGCGGGCCAACGCGACGCAAACTGCATCATTCACCTTACATGAATCCAGAACCTGAAACTGCCAGCAGGAATTTATCAATATCTCCCTCTGGCTACCTTTCGCTCAATACCGTTCCGGCTTCATTCCCATCATCAACTGGCACCCAACCCTTGACTCCCGAAACTATTTTCCTGCTTTGCAACAATACCGCCGCAATCGGTTGGATCGTTCTGATCCTGACTCCTCGGTTTCCAAGTTTCGCAAGGCTGCTGATCCCCGTGGTGATGTGCGGATTACTGGCGGTCGTTTATCTCTATCTGGTGGTCTCTGATTTCAGCGGCGCCGAAGGCAGTTTCACATCGCTCGCAGGGGTTGCCCAATTCTTTTCAGATCCCAACGTTGTTTTGGCAGGGTGGATCCACTACCTCGTCTTTGACCTTTTTGTCGGATGCTGGGAGGTGCGTGATTCGCGTCGCCATGGTATCCACCATCTGCTGGTGATCCCGGCCCTGATCCTCACTTTTCTACTCGGCCCAATCGGCTTATTGACCTATCTAGTGATACGCCTGGTTCACACACGCAGCTTGGATCTGGCGAGTGAGCCCACTTCCAAAAAAGAGAGTCGCCATATTCCGGATGCTCAATAATTCAGCAAGCCCGAATCGTGCGTTACTTGCCGGCGACTGTCTGACCAAACGAGTGGTTCACGATGGAAACCTGGCCACACCACAGGCCCATTCCTCTGGTATAAATCGGCTGGCTAACAGCCGGTTTGCTGCAGAAAAACGCAATTGAGAAGTTCACAGTGAAGTCAGCGCATCGCGGAAAATTCGATTCGAATCTTCCTCAACCAGGTTATTCAAGCGTCTCCCCGAGCACTCTCGCAGTTCGATTGAAACCGAAGCCGCTGTTCCCCATAAAAACAATACTATCCAACTTGTCCCGAACCTTTTGGCCTCTTACTTCGAGGAGCGTGAGCCTGTGAATTTTGTTTCAGCCATTCACCTATCGGCCCTCTTTCTGATTTGCATAACCATTCCCAACATCAGTGACGCCCAAAACTCAGCGGATTCAAACCCGACTTACACAGGTGTCAAAATCGTGGATTACTTCGGCTACGACGATTGCATTGAACTTAGCAATGCCAACACCCGCGTCATCCTCTGCCCCGCAGCAGGGGGTCGGGTCCTGGAATACTCAATGGACGGAAAGAACGTGCTTTATCTGCCACCCGGTTCCGAGGGCTGGAGACAGACCGCTGATAACAAACGCGGAAAAATGCATGCGGGACGCTTTGATATTGGTCCAGAGAAAATGGTCAAACGAGGTCGCGTTCTATGGCAGGGTCACTGGCAAGGAGCACTCACCGGTGACCGCTCTGCACGACTGACCAGTGAGTTTGACCCGGAATCTGGCGTGCGTCTGACCCGTGATTTTCAACTGGATAAAAAATCTTCGCGGCTCATCTGCACGCAGACAATCGCCAACGAGTCGAAGGAACCGGTCAGCCTTTGCCACTGGAGCAGGACGTTCGCGGTGGGTGGCGGCATCGCCGTGGTTCCCAGATCTCCCCGCGGCAGATTTCCCAAAGGCTTTGTGCTGTATCAGGACGGTGAGTCGATCACCATTGATGCCGATGACCCCAACATTCAGGTCACCGATGAAGCAGTGCTGGTCACGGGCCCACCCGCATCTCCCAAACTGGGATTTGATTCCCATGCCGGCTGGCTTGCGTACCTCGCCCCCACCGACCAGTTATTTGTAAAACGCTACCGAACCTTTCCCAAGCGTGCTTACAACGAGTTCGCTTCACTGACAGCCTCGGTCTGGTACCCCGATGGAGACATGGTCGAAGTGGAGCCCATTGGCCCGGCAGAAAACCTGCGTCCCGGCGAGAAAGCCAACTTTACCGAAGAATGGTGGCTGATGCAGCACCGTTTCCCAACCGACGTGCAGGACATTGATTTTTCCGCCATCAAACGCAAAGTGCAGCGTAACAGTCGCCCGCCAGCCAACGGCTGGCGCGATGTTGTGTCGCCTGTCGTCAATCCAGACCAGAGCGTCACCTTTCGCCTCACAGGAAAAGATGCCAGTGCAGTCCGCGTTCGGGTCGCCAATCAGACCCGGCGAATGGAATTGAACCCCGACGGTGTGTGGGAACATCAAACCGAACCTCTTGTCCCTGGTATCCACGAATACACGTTCGACATCGACGGCGTCCGCGTCACCGATCCCAGGAATCGTGTGATCAAGAAATGGCTAAACTGCGCCAGCATGGTGGAAGTCCCAGCCAATGCCGAACAGACCGCGCCGCTGACACAACAGCAAGCTGTCCCACACGGCACGCTGCATCATCACATCTACTCATCAACCACCACCGGCCAACCCCGCAACGCCGTGATCTACACGCCACCGGAATACGACATGAAGGCCGCCAAAGGCTACCCGCTAGTCGTTCTTCTTCACGGTAATGGTGATGACCAGACAGCTTGGACCGAAGTCGGTCGTGCACATCAAATGATCGACAACCTGATCCACCAGAAAAAGATCGCCCCCATGCTGGTTGCCATGCCGTATGGACATCCAGTTCCGCTCGAGGAAAAAAAAGAATCCAAAGACTATGGCTTGCGCAATAATCGATCCATGACAGCTGACGTCGTCAATGATCTGCTGCCCTTACTGACACAAAATTACAACGTCACACAGAAACCCGATGAACGGGCTATCGTCGGTTTATCGATGGGCGGTGGTCAGGCAATCCATACAGGCCTGGCACACTCAGAACTGTTCGAATGGGTAGGCGCCTTCAGTGCAGCTGCCCCCGAAGGCACACTTAAGGAGCAGCACCCTGAATTAGCTCGAGGGGCACTTTCTGATGCAAACGACAATCGGAAACTGCTGTGGATTGCCTGTGGAGTCGACGACTCGTTGCTGGAACGCAATCGTAAATTCGTTGGCGAACTCGCCCGCCTCGCTATTCCTCACCAGTACGAGGAAACACAAGGCGGACATAGCTGGCCTGTGTGGCGAAATTACCTGCCCAAATTTCTTGGACAATTGTTCCGATGATTCGTCTACCTGGTCCGGCGTCCAGCACCCGCTAAAAGACTTCATTCGAACGCAGGCCTCGTAGAACGTCCCCGCTAGAACAGTACTTCGATTCCCGAAACTCTGCGACGAAAACTAGCTTGCCCGCAGGGGCAACCCACTATGAAAAATCAGGATCAAATCAAATTCTGCTGGCACTGGCTGACGAGTTGCACCCTGACCACCGTCGTGATTTCCCCATGCTCAATCCGCTCGTTCCGTCCGCTCGATTTCTAGCCGAACGGGATTCCAAACAAGAGGATTCCAAACAACGGGATTCACCAAGTTGTCGCCCACAGTATCCCATGGAAATCGAACG
>Ga0315321_10001225_pt1 | contig 19646 bp, 14 predicted proteins | sample M180m21515metaG_FD_203464 | JGI IMG/M metagenome (GOLD analysis project Ga0315321, IMG submission 203464) | Ammonia-oxidizing marine archaeal communities from Monterey Bay, California, United States - M1 80m 21515 | ecosystem: Environmental > Aquatic > Marine > Intertidal zone | place: USA...
TGTTTTTTCCAAGTTCGCGAAGGATGTCGGGCCGGTTTTTGAGCATGGTTTGAATAATATGCGCAGCTTCATAGAGAGCGGCGTCAGGAACTTTCTCTGAGGAAAGGATGGGGAAGGATTCGATGACGAGGGCCTTTATATAAAAAGGTTTCAGATTAAAGCTCTCGCGAAGTTCCTCTGAGACAAGAGCGATCTCTGGGGGATCAGATTTCTTGCTCAGGCCGATGACAGCCGTGATTAAGACAAGAGGGGCAAGAAGAAGGAAGGATTTCATAGTAAAATGGCGAAAGAGAAGGAAACTTGAACAGGTAAGTTCTCAATACGCCATGAATCGTCGAAATCTCCTGAAAAAATCAGCTCTTGTGGGGGCTCCTCTTATTTTACCTTCAAACCTCCTTGCTAACAAACCGAACTCTAAGGTGAATGTTGGATTTATAGGGATGGGCAAACGATCGCAGAGTTTGCTCAATGAGTTCTTCAGGCAGTCGGAGGTGAAGGTGGTGGCTGTTTGTGATGTCGATACCAATCGCCGGGAAGATGCCAAGAAGAAGGTGGATGTCAAATATGGCAACACCGATTGCAAGGCCTTCAATGATTTTCGAAAGATCACGGAAGATCCGTCCATCGACGTTGCCGTAGTCGTGACACCTGATCATTGGCACACCATTCAGATTTTGTCCGCGATAGAGAATGGGAAGGACGTCTATGCGGAGAAGCCACTGACTCACAACATCCGTGAGTCGGTTCTGCTTATGGATGCGGTGAAGAAGAGCGGGCGCATCGTGCAGACCGGATCACAGCAGCGTTCGTCCCGCGAGTTTCGGGTGGCCTGCGAATTGGCCCGCAACGGTGTGATTGGAAAGATTGACCATGGTTTTGTGAATTTCGGCGGTCCGGGCAAGGCTTGTGATTTGCCGGAAGAAAAAGCCGAGCCGGGTTTGGATTGGGATATGTGGCTCGGGCCGGCACCCAAACGACCATACAATTCAATTCTCGCTCCGCGGGGAGTTCATAAGAATTTTCCGATGTGGCGCATGTATACCGAATACGGTGGCGGCATGATCACCGACTGGGGGGCTCATCACCTTGATATTGTGCAGTGGGCGCTTGGTAAGGATGAATCGGGGCCAACAGGGGCCAAGCCGCCGGCAGAGCAAGGCGATGAGAAAGGGGCCTCGGTTGTTTATGGCGATATTACAATTACCCACGGTCAGGGAATTGGAGTCCACCTTGTCGGTTCCGATGGCGAAATTCAGGTCACCCGGGGACGGTTCGCGCTCAAGGTTGATGGAAAAGAAGTCGCTTCCTATCTTAAGCGAGGTGGGAATCTTGGGAAAGAGCTGGATAAGGCGGAGAAAAAGTATTTGAAGAATGCCAAAGTGAAACTTCGTGAGTCACCGGGGCATGTTCGAGACTTTCTCAATTGTATCAAATCCCGGAAACAGCCTATTACGAGTGCTGTAATTGGATCTCGATCTATCAACGTGGCTCACCTAATGAATCTTGCCTATCATCATCACACCGACATTGCTTGGGATCCGAAGAAGAACACCTTTGCCAAGGGGTCTAAACATCCCTTGGAATGGCTGGGCAGAAACTATCGCGGTAAATGGAAAATTTAGAGATTCGGCGCGCAGGTGTTGGCGATTTCTCGGCGGTTTTGACCCTTCTTCTTGAAGCTGCCCATTGGTTGCGTGAGAAGGGGATGTCACTCTGGGATCCTGAGACTTTTCACAAGAATAGCCTGCTTCCTCAGGTTGAGGACGGAGATTTCTGGATCTGCATTCTCGGGGGAAAGGTGGCAGGAGTGCTGAAGTTTCAGATGGAAGATGAGCTTTATTGGCCTGGTTTTCCAAAGGGTGAAGCGGTCTATGTTCACAAGCTTACTGTTTCCCGGCGATTTGCGGGGCAGGGACTAGCTGGTCGTATGTTGGATTGGGCCGTGATGAGAGGAGTGGAACTTGGGAGGAATTATCTGAGGCTGGATTGTGAGGCTTCAAGGGAAAACCTCTGCCGGATCTATGAAAGTTTCGGCTTTGAGCGGGAAGGAGAAATTCTGCTAGGTGAGCGAAAGATGGCCCGGTTTGAATTGAAGATTTGCCGATAGGAGGAAATGAAAGTGCCGCGCTACGAGGTAGAGCGGCACTTGGGATGTTTTAGTTTTTGGAATCGAATCGATCTCCAGGCGATCCTTATTTTCCAGCCAACTCTTTGCCATTCAGACTCATTTCATGAATCGACCAATAGAGTCCAGAATGCTTCTTAGTTTGCGTAATTTTAAGGAATTTCGCTTTGGTGGGCGGGAATTTGATATTGGTGACCGCACTCTTTCCATCACCGCGGGCGATGGGCTTGCTCCACGTTTTACCATCGACGGAGGCGACGACTTCGTAACCCCGCGGGTAGTCACCCGTTGAGCTTCCTGCATCCAGGGTAATCTGGGTGAGCTCGGAGACCTTCGGAAGTTCGACCTGAACCCACATACCGGGGCTTTGGATCTTTCCAGTGGTGAATCGGGAGTCTATATCGTGGTCGATACAGCCCTTCAGCTCGCTCTGTCCGTGGCTGGCAGTAAGCTTCCACTGCTTTTGGTTTGCGAGGACAGGAGGATAGATCTCTTCCAATTCGGTTTGAGTCCAGGGCTCCTTACGGCTCTTGAATTTATCGCGGAGTTTCCCTACTTGGTTGGCGCGAGTGGGTTCGGCTTTATTACCAAAAGAATTACGAATATAGGTGGTGATGTTGGCAATCCAGTCGTTGTTATTGGTAGCCATGGAGACCATCAGGCCCTCGTATTTTTTTCCATCGATATCGCCGGTGAGTCCGTGCAGGAGAGTCAGAATGGCGGTGTCGTCATTCCCCATGAGACGGGGATTGTTCACAAAAGATGGGGCGAGCTTGTGTCCGGGTTGCCCGGGCATCGGAGCGCCTTTGCCATCGGGCCCATGGCACGAAAAACATAGTTGTTGATAAATGACCTTACCGCTTTCCATGGATTTGGCTAAACGGACGCTGCGTTGGGCATTGGCACGTCTCTTTTCCCGTTCGGATTGGTTGTCGCGACGCATTTGCTTGAGGCGGCCAATGGCGGGATTGTCTGAGTTGTCGCTGATCAAAGAATCGCAAAGAGAGAGGAGGTCCTCATTCTCAGTGCCGGAAAAGCGAATGGAGTTGATAGCCTGAAGGAACATCTCGGGGTCTTTATTGAGATGGGCCGAGTCGGTGAAGGCTGAGATGATGGTGGGGTTCTCACTTGCGAGGGAAGACTCGGCCACGCGGACCGCATTGGTGCGAACGAGTGAGCTTGAATCAGCCATCGCAGCAGCGATAAGTTTCGGGTTGGCCTTGCCCATCCCCTCCAGAGTCCACAGGGCGTGGAGACGGCCGAGCTCGCTTTTGTTTTCTCGAACATGTTTCTCAAGCAGAGGGATGACGGAGTCGCGGTCTGTTCTTAGGATAATGAGCTTCTGTGCGGTGTCACGCCACCAGCCATTGGGGTGGGAGAGATGGGAAACGAGTTCCTCCGTCGTTTCGTCGAGCATGCGTGGTTGCTTGTCCGGGCGAAAAGTATCGTGAGTCAGGCGGTAGATGCGTCCCTGTTGAACGTTTTTGTGGATACCCCACTTGTCGATCACACCGCGAAGATAAGAACCCGGACGGGTCCAATTCCCTTGCTGAATGATACCTCGATGCATGTCTATGATCATCATGGCTCCATCGGGAGAGGTTGTGGCCCAGAGCGGGCGAAAGTTGATGTCACGGGTGCGGATAAATTCTGTTCCGGGATACGCGTTGGTGAGAACGGTGCGGCCGTCTTTGCGGGTTACCTTGGCACGGCGGATGAGTCTACCAACTGGCTCGGGGATGATGAGATCACCCTTGAGATCAGCAGGGAGGCGGTCACCACGGTAGATTCCTTGCCCGGCACATCCGGTGAAGTTGTTAAGGCCTCCCCGCTTGTTGACGCGGCGTCTTCCGCCCTGCACGTCCGGCACGTCGGCGATGGGGAAAACTTCTCGGAAGCCGTTTGCTTCCTGGCCGGGCAGATCGAGGGCGCCGTAGGCAATGGGTTGCTGAAAGTAGAAGGCAGGTTTCTCTCCACCGGCAGCGGAGTAATAGTTGCGGCCTGCGTCGTCCATGCCGATGCCCCACTGACCACCACCTCGGGGAAGTTGCTCCACTTCAAGTTTTCCGTCGGTGAAACGGTAGCGCTTGTTTTCGTAGGTGATGTAGATCCAGTTATCGAGGTTCCAAATTAGGCCAGAGGGTTGGTGTTCCATGTTGCCGCCGCGTCGCCCTCCTTCGTAGACTTTGATCTTTTCATCGGCGACCCCATCATTGTCGGTATCACGATAGGTCCAGAGGTCGAGGGTGTTAGTGATGTGAACCATGATGCGGTCATCGAGGGGCAGAACAGCGCGGGGCAGCAGGAGGTTGTCAATGAAGATGGAGTGCTTGTCATAGACGCCATCACCGGTGGTGTCCTCGTGGCGGGAAATTCGGGATTTAGGTGTCTGCTCGCCCGCGGCGTCCGCGTCCTGCATGTAAGTGCGCATTTCGACGACGTAAAGGGCTCCGTTTCCGTCCCAGGCCATCGCGACAGGTTCATGGATGTCCGGGTTACTGAGAACTAGGTCGAGAGCGTAACCGTCTTGGAGCTCGATCGATTTGTGAGCTTCTTCAATGGAAAGAAACCCTTCTTGGTAGACGGTATCGCCGGGCTCAGCGAGAAGGGGGACTGTGAGGAAAAGGGGTAATAATCGCTTCATAGTTAAGTGGTATCTGTAGCGAACGGAGCCTCGGCAGGGAAAGTTTCTTTTTTTGGCGATTTTTTCGATTTATTCCTTCAGTTGGTGCCGGACAGCTCCCTTTTTTAATTTTCATATTGCGCCCCTCTACGCTGTGTTTTCTGCGGTCAGGGTAATTTTTCTTTTTTATCGCGCAGTCGCTAAGCGAGTAGGTCTTTGATGACATGGCCGTGAACGTCGGTAAGGCGGAAGTCGCGACCGGCGTGTCGAAAAGTAAGGCGTTCGTGATCGAAGCCAAGAAGGTGCAAGAGGGTAGCCTGAAGGTCGTGGACATGGACTTTGTCTTTCGTGATGTGAAAGCCGAAATCGTCTGTCTCGCCGTAAGTTCCGGGTTTGGTGCCGCCACCTGCCATGAGGGTGGTGAAAGCTTGGGGGTGGTGATCACGACCAGCTTTACGTCCAAGAGCGGGATTGGTTTCGACCATCGGAGTGCGACCGAATTCTCCGCCCCAAACGACCAGTGTTTCATCAAGGAGGCCGTGGCGCTTGAGGTCTTGAATGAGAGCGGCGGTTGCTTGGGCGGTTTGTTTGCAGTTGTTCTCTGTTGAGCCTTTTACGTTGGAATGGGCGTCCCACCCCGAGTGGTAAATGTTAATGAAACGAACTCCTCGCTGGACCATGCGTCGGGCGAGGAGACAGGCGCGGGCGAAAGAGTGTTCGTCACGATCACAGCCGTAAAGGTTGATGGTTTCTTCTGATTCTTCTTTGAGATCCATCAACTCTGGAGCCGAGCTCTGAAGGCGCGCCGCCATTTCATAGGATGCCATTCTGGTGGCGATTTCCTCGTCGTTGATTAAAGCGTGCCGTTTGGCGTTGATTTGATTAACGAGCTTGAAGGTGTCTTTTTGCAGGTCGTTCGATATTCCGTCCGGAGTTGAGACGTTGAGGATGGGATCTTTGCCCTTGCGGAATTGAACCCCGGTGTAGGTGGTGGGGAGGAAACCGGATGACCACAGGGCGGAACCGCCGGAGAGCCCGCCGCCGGTGGACATGACCACGAATGCGGGAAGGTCGTCAGTTTTAGAACCTAATCCGTAGAGGGCCCATGAGCCAAGGCAGGGTCGACCAGGTTGAGAGAAACCGGAGTTCAGAAAGAGCTGAGCGGGGGCGTGGTTGAATTGATCGGTGGTGCAGGATTTGATGATACACAGATCATCGGCAACAGCTCCGAGAGGAGCGAGAGGTGAGCCAAGAGTGGCTCGGGTTTCCCCGTATTGTTTGAATTTGAATTGTGGTCCAAGGACCGCGGCATCGGGTTGAATGAAGGCGTAGCGTTGATCTCCGATTATGGATTTGGGGAGAGGCGATCCTTCCAATTTTGAAAGTTGGGGCTTTGGGTCGAAGAGTTCGAGTTGAGAGGGAGCGCCAGCCATGAAGAGATGAATAACGGCTTTAGCCTTGGGCTTGGAGTGGGCGGGTCTTGGTTCAAGGGAACGACCGCCCAAGTTGTTCGTGAGAAGGGAGGCGGCGGCGATCTTACCAAGACCAACTCCACATTCACCAAGGAAGTAGCGGCGGGATATCAATGATTGATTCATGGGTTGATCTTAGTTTTTGGTAACGGATTCATCCAAGGAGAGGATGGCACGGGTGAGGGCCTTCCAGGATTGGTGTTTCTCATGGAAGGAGGAGAAAAGTTGTAACTCTTGAGATTCAGGAGGCCGGGTCAAGAGCCGGCGGAAGGCAAGAGTGATTTTTTCTTCGATGCTTCCTTTGCTCTTTTCGATAAGTTGAGCGTAATGGTTGGCAATTTCAATGAACATAGGATCATTCATTAACGTGAGGGCTTGTAGCGGGGTGTTTGAACGGTCACGGCGGGCGATGCAGGCTTCGCCGGAGCTTGCGTCAAATGTCGTGAACATGGCAAAGGGAGCGGTGCGCTTTTGATAAGTGTAGATACTGCGGCGAAAACGGTCTTCTCCTTGGCTGGGTTTCCATTTAGGGCTCCCATAAGCGACCTCGCTGATGCCGGACGGTTGGGGCGGACGGACTGGGTGGCCGAACATTTTGGAGCCAAGCAATCCAGAGGCGTGCAGGGCTGAGTCGCGGATAATTTCTGCTTCGAGACGTTGGCGGAGAAAGTGTGGTGCACTGCTTGATTCGATGATTGACTGTTGCTGGTAGGCTGCGGAGGTGACAATGAGTTGGTGAAGTTTTTTGAGCGACCAATTTTGCTCCATGAAAGTCACGGCGAGATGATCGAGAAGGGCTGGGTTGGTGGGTAGCTTACCTTGCATTCCGAAGTCATCGACGGTTGAGACAATTCCTTCGCCAAAAAAGGCTGCCCAGTGACGGTTGACCACGACGCGGGCGGTGAGCGGGTTCTCGGGCGAAACGAGCCAGCGGGCGAGCGCTAGGCGATCCTTGGGGAATTCTCTTCCTTCGGAGAAGATCGCGTTGGGGAGTCTGGGGGTGACGACATCTTTTGGCTGGGTGTACTCACCGCGATGACGGAGGTGGGTCGGACGAATGTGGTCGCTAGGACGCTCTTTCATGACGAGGGTTTGATCTCGTTTAGTCGCCTTTCGAAGCGCCTTGATTTGATCAGCCTGTTTTTTGACTTCGGAAGCTCCGAGAAGAAAATCTTGTAGACTACCTTGATGAGCGATCGCTTTAATTTTAGATTGTTCTGACCCAGAGATGCGGAATTTTCCAAGCGTCGAGGCGAAGTGTCGCCCGAAGTGCATCTTGATTTCGAAAGGAGTTCCGGGTGGGATGGCTTCAGCAAGATTGAAGACGGCGGTTTGGTTGGTGCCGATATGGTTTTTTAAGGACCACCCGGATTGAATGTCACCGTCGATGGCGGCTGAAGCAGCGGCATTACCCTGACCATATTGTGCTGCAAAAGCGGTTTCGGATGAACCTGAAAAAACGAGAGCCTTGTCTGTTTTGACTTGGAATTCAGACATGAAGAAGTCGCCTTTTCGGCCTTCATAATAAGTCATGCCGGGGCCGTTCTCGGGAAGGCGTTCGTCGGTGAGCGCTTCGAGACGAATCGAATGAACGGGTTGGTCGGAGGCAGGGAAAGTGAGGGTGAAGATATCGTGTTTGGAAATATCCCCGGCTGCGAAGATTACGCCGTCTTCTTCGGCCGTAAGGTAGGGAGAGTTTGTCTCGAACTTTGAGGGTGTGAGAATTTTCCAGGGTGCGAGGTCGGGCTTGATTTTAGCGAGCCATTCTTGATAATCTTTTTTTAATTCTTCTTTGGGGTCGCCGCCTGATGTGGTGGTTTCGCCGAGGGATATTTGGAACGATCCTATGGTATGTTTGCTTCCGTGGTCTTGGCGCAAGGTGATCGTGAAGCAGGTTCCGGAAGGATGTGAGATCGGCTTGGAAAATTGAAAATCAGCTTGATGGTTTTTCTTAATCGGCTTGTCAGCACGATGGATGGCCCAGCCTGTAGACCGGTCGCCATCGATGGCGTTTTCGATAGGGAATCCATCTTGCTCGATACTTGCTGCAGGATTGTGAAGGATGATCTTGACGGGTTTGCTAGATCCATCGAGAGGGGCGGCGGTGACTTCGATCTCGGAAAGGACGAAGTTTCCATGCTCGGTTCGTCCCGGGCCGTTGCCATTCAGTGTGAAGGTTTTGAGCCTAAGGGCAGCGATATTGGTTTGCTGGGTTTTGATTGTGACATTATAGGTGTCTCGATCCGGGACCTCTCCGGAGGGGGTGATAAAGATTTTCTCGATACTCAGCTTGGTGTTTTTCGCTTCTGCTGATTTTACAGTGGATGGCTTGAAGTTGATTGTTCCTGGCGGAGAAGGCCAGTGATCCGGTAGCTTGGCGAGGAGTTGTTCGGCTTTGGCTAGGTTGGCTTCTTCTTTTTTGGCAAGTGTTGAATTTGGAATACGATAGTCAGGCTCAAGTGTGTTATTGAAGTAGGCCATCAGACCGTAGTAATCGTGGTGGGTGACGGGATCATACTTATGGGTGTGACATTGGGCGCAGCCGGTGGTGAGACCTAGCCAGGTGGTTCCCATGGTGGCGACACGGTCGGTCATAGCGTGAAACCGGAATTCGAGTGGGTCAATACCACCTTCCTCGTTGAGCATGGTGTTGCGGTGGAATCCGGTGGCAATGATTTGCTCCGGAGTTGCGTTCGGAAGCATGTCGCCTGCGAGTTGTTCGATGGTGAATTGATCGAATGGTTTTCCGGCATTGAACGACTTAATGACATAGTCTCGGTAGGGCCAGATAGAACGGTCGCGGTCTTTTTCGTATCCGTTAGTGTCGGCATAGCGGGCGAGGTCAAGCCACCGTCGGGCCCAGCGTTCGCCATAGCGAGGGGACTTCAAGAGGTCGTTGACAATTGCGGCGTATGCTTCAGGTGAGGGGTCGGAGGAAAATTGGTCTGCAACTTTGATAGAGGGGGGCAGGCCGATGAGGTCGAGATGGACACGCCGGATTAAGGTGTAGGGGTCGGCTTTTTTTGCGAGAGGCTCTTGGTGGAGGTGATCGATTGGATGTTTTCCAGAGGCGATCTGAGACTTTTTGGGTTTCACAAAAGCCCAGTGTTTTTCGTATTTTGAACCCTCTTTGATCCAGCGTTTAAGGAGATCGATTTCTGCGTCGGAAAGAGTTTTGTTGGTTTCAGGGGGCGGCATCATCTCTTCTGGATCCGTGGAAACGATTCGAGAGGCGATCTCTTCCCAAGCTTGATCATTAGCAACGTCCAATCGAAGTCCGGCTTTTCTCAGAGACTTGCCCTTATCGTCCTTCGCATCATCCGGGCCATGGCATTTGAAGCAATTGGCCGAGAGGATAGGGCGGATGTCTTTTGAGAAAGAAATCGTCTCAGATTCTTCAGCCGAAAAGCTATCTGATACGTCCAGAAAAGATGCGACCAGAATGAGTTTGGTGATGCGAGGGGCAAGTTCCATTGCTATGCCAGCTTACGGCTAAGTTCCTGAAAATCTTCCGGAGAATGAGAAGTCGGAGGATAAATTCGTTGGGGCGCGATTCAGTTTGGAATGAGTGGAGACTTTCGCTCTTTTTTGGAATGGCGGGAATCAACTTTTTGATACGGGGAATCCACGAATCGAACTAAGGGCTGAGCGGGCCATGTGTCTAGGCGGGCGCAAAAAAGCTTGGGAACCGCCGCTGGTGAAGACAAGACCGCTCTGTCAATCAATTGGCCTTGTCCTCCAGAACCATCAATTCGATTGATTTGAACTGAATGGGTGCGGTCTCAGCCTGAATAGATATGTAGCCGTTGGTGAGAGGGGACCCATCGTTCAGTTGGGTTTTGTCGTATTTGCAGACCACCTTTCCTTCGGCGATGTGTTTAAACTGATCACCTCGGACTTCGATTTCGACGGTCACCCACTGGTCGCCATGGAAAGTCGGTCCCTTGGTGTTGATGACGTGCGCCTTTGTCAATTTCCCGTTCCAATGAAGGTGGGTGCCGGGAGTGCAAATGTTGAGTGTTCCTCGATCCCCTTTACCAAAACCTCCGAGTAATTGAACCTCAATTGAGTTCGGGAAATCCTGATTCTTCTTGATCGTTTTCGGGTCCTGACAATGAAGCATGAAGCCGTTGTTTCGGTTGGCCCATCCAGGACCGCCATTAACTTGCTGCCCGATGAAACGGTAGGTCCCCCGGATTTTGTAATGTGAGTAGGAAGTTTTGTAATAAAGGTGTCCAAACTCACCATTGAACTTCTCCCACTTTGAGTAGTCGATTGTGAGGAGACCTTCTTTGACCTGAAAGGTGTCTTTGTAATTTACGCCAAGGTCCGAGCCTGAAAACTTTGGAGTCCAGCCGTCGAGATTCTTTCCATTGAAGAGAGAAATCCAGCTCCCTTTGTCAGCCTTAGCTTTTGTTTTCTCAGTAGTTTCCTCGGCGAAGGAGATGCCGAAGGACAAGAGGGCGGCAAAAATCTGGATTCTTTTCATTTCGCAAGGCTAGGGAGCTAAGCTCGCTGATGCAATGGGCAATGCGAATTTCAAGCGCTTCGACTGGCGACCTTGCGGCGCACGATGGGATAGAGGCAAATGCTGGTGATGACAATCAGCGAGCCAAGGTAGAATCCCGGGGTGAGGTTTTCATGTTCCTGAAAAAATAGAGCGGCGAGGGCAATTCCGTAAACGGGCTCCAAATTGTTGGCAAAATTAATGGTGAAGACACTGAGCCGCTTAAGAAGTTCGACGTATTGCGAGTAAGCGACCACGGTGCAAAAGACAGCTAAAATCATGATCCAAAGCCAGTCTAGTGAACCCTCGGGGATTGGGATTGAGCCATCCTTCAGGAGAAGGAATAGGCTCGCGAAGAGGGAGGCTCCCAGCATTTCATAAAAGGTGATGACATAGTGGTGGGCCTTCGCGATGTGGAAGCTGTTAATCACCGTGAAGACAGCGGCGAGAAAGGCTGAGAAGATTGCGATGAGGAAGCCGTTGCTGTATTCAAGCTCGCTCCGGTAAATAATTGAGACGCCAATGACAGTGACTGACCCAAAAAGCATATCAATTGGGCGGAACTTTCGATCTTTAATAATGAGAGGCTCTAGGATGGCGGTCCAAAGAGAAAGCGTTGCCACTCCAATCATGCAGATTGAAACATTGGCGACTTTGACTGCGAGAAAGAAGGTGATCCAATGGCCGCTTATAACAAACCCGGTGGCAATAAAAATAAGAGCGTTTCTAACGCTCACTCGGATTCGGTGCCGAAGCCAGAGAAGGATACAAAAGGCCGCTAAGCCGGTGCGCCATGCTACAATCCCCAGAGCCGGGAGTGTAAGTAATTCTCCTAGGACTGCCGTGAATCCCCAAAGGATGACGATGACCTGGAGCTTTAGATGGTCGCGTATCATAAAAGCGGGGATCGATTTAGCGAGTATCGTGCCATTTCCAAAACGCAAGGTGGCCGCTATTGCGTGTCTCCCTCGAGTTGGTATCCGGCCTTGGTCCCGACTTTCGCATAAAGTTCAATCATCTGGCGACTGGACTCCAGAAGATCATTGGTGAGGGTGACCGAGTTTGGCTCAAACAAGAGCAGGGTCGAGGAGCCGCCGAAGGCGAAATAGCCCTTTTCAGCTCCTTTGGCGACCTCTTGGCCTGGAGTGAAGGTTTGGTGGATCGAGCCCACGCAGGTTGCGCCGATTTCCATGCAGATCACGGTGCCGAAATCTTTGGTCACGAGTTCGGTGACAGTCCGTTTGTTTTCCCAGAGGTAGGAGAGTTTCTGGCGAAGTGCGAGTGGGGAGACTGAAAAGAGCGGGCCGTTAACGGTGCGGGTTTCTCCAGGGGTGCCGGCACAGGGGAAGTGGAAGCGATGGTAATCAACCGGGCAGAGGCGCGAGAGTAAAAGGGGGCCGTCTTCGTATTTTTTTGCGAGCTCATCCGAACCCAGTAGCCCGGATACGCTAAATTTTTGCCCTTTTACGAAGACCGACTCGATCTCACTTGCTTTCGCGAAGCCCAAATGACGGCCATCGGCAGGCAGAACGACGGGTGTTTCTTCAATTGGCCGAGCGCCGGGTTTGAGTTTCCGATAAAAAAAATCGTTAAACGAAGTAAAATCATCCGGCGATTTCTCAAAGTCGTCGGCGTCGAGACCGTAAGTTTCCAAAAAAGGGGCGATTTTTTCGGTAGTTTTGGGCTTATTCATGCGATTTCCATACCACTTCGAAAAGAAGGGGCGCTTCACAAAGCTATGTAGGGCAAGCTTTCCAAGCGGATTACCGTAGGCCCAGCGGAGAAATCCTTCGCCGTAAACTTGTTCAGTTTCCATTTCGCCCGTTTCACGATTGAGATACTTGATTGGTTCCACACCACCACAATGGCGACGAATCAGGAATTTGAAATTTGAAATTTCATCCTGAGCCATTACGTCTTCTTCAGCCATGCGAATTGTCCTAATCGTGACTGCTGCGATCTTACTCACAGGTTGTCGAAAACCTGCGTCATCTATCCACGTGACGGAAACCCGCCGCCTGACTTTGCACGACAAGGTTTATCCCGGTGATTACAAGGACGCGCCCCCAATCGGTTGGCGTCGACTTCCGGGCACCCAGTTTCGCCTCATCAATTACGTGGCAGGTGAAAACAATTCCGTTGAGATTGTTGTGGGAGAGACTCAAGGAGATCTTCTGGCCAATGCAAATCGTTGGCTGGGTCAATTTGGGCTCTCGCCTGTTCAGTCGCTGGAATTCCTCGGCAGAACCGAAATGCTGGGTAAAAATGCCTATTTAGTAGAAGGTGAAGGAATCTACAGTCCTGGAATGGGGCGTCCTCCAAAGGAGGGTTACGCCATGATTGGAGTCATCCGTGAGAGTTCCTTTAATCTAATTACTTTGAAAATGATAGGTCCCGCTGAAGAGGTGAAAAAACAGCGGGATGCTTTTTTTCAATATATGAGAAGTTTCGAGGCGATTTATGATCACAAGATCGATTCCTCAGTCGAAGAGGCGGAGATCGAAACTGGGGAGGAAAGGAAGTAGATCATGGCAAAAAAATTTAAAGAGATGTCATTGGCTCAGCGTATTTTTCGCATTGCGGCTGGATTTGAAATCGCAGTGGCTTGCTTGAGTTTGCTTTTTCTTCTGACCTTCTTCGGCACGATTGAACAGCGATGGTTTGGCCTCTGGACAACCATTCATAAGTATTTCGATTACAATTCTGTTTTTGTTTTGCCCACTCGGGGTGACGGCAAAGTAATTTTCCCTCCGCTTCCGGGGGCCTACTGGGTGATTGTGGTGCTCTCCGTCAATATGTTCCTAGGGGGCATTGTCCGGGCTCGCAAAGGGTGGCGCAAAGCAGGGGTTTTGGTCAGCCACTTTGCGATTCTCTTCATGCTTGTTGCTGGCGCGGTGTCCAGTGTGTATAAGGAAGAGGGGAATATGAGAGTTCTCCAGGGTGAGAAATCCGACTATGCCCAGAAACTTTTCAAGCACGACATTGAGGTCTTTGCCTTTGACGAGGAAGGAGACCGTGAGGAGCCTGCTATCATCCGTTCTAAGAGTATCAAGGCACTTGGGAAGAAAGGCGAGCTTGAGGCAAGCTTTGAGAAGTTCGATTTCAAGCTAGAGATCGACAGGTATCTTCCCTACTCGGAGCTCGCCTTGGATTCTCCCACCACCCGGCCACCTGAGGGTGAGGAAGTCGTTGATGGCTTCTTCCTCGTCGAAGTCGAGAAGGACACCAAAACCGAGGAGCGTAATATGCCAGGGTGTTATGTGAGCATCAAGGACGAGAAGACTGATGATTTAATCCAGCGACTTGTCCTCTGGGCTGGTAATCCATATCCGGTGACTTTTAATCACGACGGGAAACGTTACGGGGTTACTTATTTGATGGAGATTTGGCCGATGCCTTTCGAGGTTGAGTTATACAAAACCTTCGGAGAGAACCACCCTGGGACGGAAATTCCGAGTTGGTTTCAGAGTAACATAGTGAAAGTCGATGGTTCCAATAGGACCGATTATGAAATCGTTATGAACGAGCCAGCCCGGCATGGCGGCTATACTCTCTATCAGGCTGGCTTTACTCGAGCAGCAGAAGGGGAGACTCCCTCGTCAACTTTTGCGGTCGTGAATAACCCTTCTGACAAATGGCCGGAGTACGCCTTGTGGGCTTCGGCGGCCGGACTTCTTTTCCACTTCATGGCCATGTTGGTTCGCTTCATTGGTGGAAGCGCCAAAAAAGGACGTCCGCAAGCGCCTGTCTCCAACAAACCTCCAATCTATCGAAAGTCGTGAGCCAAAAGCCCCCCCCCATTCCAGCCCCAGTTAATCAAGGGCTCAAGCAACTTCGTTGGATTTTGGTGATCGCCTTTTTAATCGGTGAGTTTTCTCTTATTTCTGTTGCGCTGCGTGGTGCTATTCCTCCGGATGAAACCCGTGAGGTCAGTGACTATAGTCCTTGGAGTGAGGAAGTTCTCGAAATTGCCGAGGCTATCCCGGTTCAAGAAGGTGGCCGCATCAAGCCGCTCCGGACCTACGCCCGGTTCAAGATGATGTCTTTCCATGGCTCGCTCACGATGAAGGTGAAAGCTGGAGGGAAGGTTCATAAGATTGGTCCAGTGGCGTGGCTGCTTGATTGCATGTTCCGGCCGGATCTTGCCGATAAACTCCCGGTCTTCCTGCTGGATGATACGGAGATTTTGAAGCCCTTCGGAATTGAATCGAAGGACCGAAGAGCCCGCTTGAGTTTTCAAGATCTTAAGGAGGGTGGCGACCCCGAGGAGAACGGATTTAACCAGCTCATTAACCAAGGGCGAGAATTGCTGGAAAAGCAATCAGCCGAAGGAGAGGGTTCTCTCAGCGATGAGGAAGAAGAGGTGGTGCGATTCGCACAGCTTGCCTTGAACTTTACTGGAATTCGAGACTCAATGGATATTATTCGCGGGGGCCTTCCTCCTCTCGATCCTGCCCAGTTGGCCTACGTTGATCAGGAAATTTACCAAAACCTCAGGGCAACGAAGGATCCCAAACAGTTCGGGTTTTGGCTCCCAATTCTACCCGAAACGGTTCAATCGACGCAACGACTCGAATCTCCGCAGGCTCGGGAATTCGAATACGAACTCAATCGTCAGCTTACCTTTGCTCGGTTTGGACCAGCTTGGATTCCACCTCAGAAGGGGGTGGAAGAGGAATGGGAAACGATTGAAGCCAAGGTGACGAAGTTTCTTAAAAGGGAACTCACTGATTCTGTTGAGATTCTGAAAGATTTCGATAAGTTGGAAGCGATCAGCAAGGCCTCGGGGCGCCCGAACAGTGATGAGTTTGTGGCTGCTCTGAAAGATTGGCAGACCAGTTTGGCCGATCGTGCTGCCGATCGTGCGGAAGGTGATTCCGTTGCATCTGAAGTCAGCTACTATCGCAGAGACTATTTTTCCACAGGACTGGTCTATTTTATTTTAGCCTTCCTTGTCTCCGCTGTCGGATGGATCATTAGAGACGGCCGGGGTGGTAAGATCTTAGCTTGGATATCCTCGATTATATATGGAGTTGCGACCGCTTATGTTTTGGCTGGATTAGTTCACCGTTATCTCATCACGGGACGCCCTCCGGTCTCTAACTTGTATGATACGATTCCATTCATCACTGCTGGAGCTGTCGTGATCTTGGCAATCGCAGAGCTTCTAACTCGGCGGAAGGTACTTCTTTCGTTGGGCGCCGCACTTGGAGTGATTGGTTTATTCTTTGCTGCTAGTTTTGAGGTGGGTGACGCCAAAGATAACATGGATCCGTTGCGGGCGGTTTTGGATTCCAATTACTGGCTGGCAACTCACGTGGTTTCTATCACGATTGGTTATTGCGGAGGATTGGTCGCTTGTTTCTTGTCTTTGGCCTACGTCCACCTTGCTCTGGCTGGTGTCATTAAAGATCAGAAATCCTTCCATCGGTTTATGACCCGAACTGTTTATGGGATCACTTGTTTCACTCTCTTGTTTTCGCTTGTCGGAACAATTTTAGGGGGGATTTGGGCGAATGATTCTTGGGGCCGTTTTTGGGGATGGGATCCCAAGGAGAATGGGGCATTACTGATCGTTTTATGGTGCCTGATCATTTTACATTCCCGATTGGCGGGTTGGATGACCGGTTGGGGGCTTCACATCATGAGTATTCTGGGCGGCTCGGTAGTCGTCTTCTCGTGGTGGGGTGTCAATATGTTGGAGGTCGGCCTTCACTCATACGGGTTTATTGAAGGTGCTTCGACCGTCTATTATTTCTACTTCGTCACGCTCGTTGCGACGGGAGTGGGGGTCGCGGCCTGGTTAATCGAAAGGTTTTCCAAGAATGCGCGGGTGGAACTGCCCCCTAAACAGAGGGCCGCTATCCAGCGTCTGGAGGATCTCCAGACCGATTGACCTTTAACACCCCCAAAGGGCTAGAACGCTTTCGCTGCCTGTTCACTTATTCAAGTATGACAGTAAGAAAGGTGTCCAGTTCGCTTGTTGGGATGTCCTGCTTTATGTGCTAAGCGTTCTCCTATGAGATTGATTCTGGCTCTCCTGGCAACGCTTCAAGTTGTCGCTGCTACGCCTCCAAATATCGTGTTCATCCTAGCGGATGATCTGGGGTATGGTGACCTCGCTTGCTATAATCCTGATTCGAAAATTCCGACGCCAAATCTGAACAAGCTGGCAAGCGAGGGAATGAGATTCACCGATGCTCACAGTCCAGCCACGGTTTGCACTCCCACACGTTACAGTTTGTTAACCGGTCGCATGTGCTTCCGCACTGGTCGATCACGCGTCTTTTCGGGTGTGGGTGGGCCATGTTTGATTGAAAAGGACCGACTCACCCTGCCGGCAATGTTGAAGACAAAGGGATATTCGACCGCCTTGTTTGGTAAGTGGCACGTTGGAATGAGTTTTTTTGATAAAGAGGGAGAGCGGATCAGCGATCAAGGCTTGAAGGGGGTGAGGCAGATCGATTACTCAAGGCCAGTCGGTGGTTCTCCCATTGAGTTTGGGTTTGATGAGTTTTACGGCACAGTTTGCTGTCCGACTACCGATTGGCTCTATGCTTATATTGATGGTGATCGGATTCCGGTGCCTCCCACGAGTCAGATTGATAAGAGGATGCTCCCTAAGCATCCTTATGCTAACGACTGCCGTCCAGGCATGATTGCTCCTAATTTTGATCTCGAAAAAGTGGATCTTGTCTTCCTCGAAAAGAGCAAAGCGTTCCTGAAGGCGCAGGTAAAGAAATCCCCAAGGAAGCCATTCTTTCTAATGCACTCGATGCAGGCCGTTCATCTTCCTTCATTCCCAGCGAAGCAATTTCAAGGGAAGTCTGGATCCGGTCCTCATGGTGATTTTATTTATCAGATGGACTGGGTCGTCGGTGAGTTGATGAAGACGATGGAGGATCTTGGGATTGCAGAAAATACCATTGTGATGTTTGGTTCAGACAATGGTCCTGAAGTTCCTTCGGTGATCGCGATGCGTCGCGATCATGGGCACGATGGCGCAAAGCCTTGGCGTGGTGTGAAACGCGACCAGTGGGAAGGTGGTCACCGAACTCCTTTCATCGTAAAGTGGCCCGGCGTTGTGAAACCGGGATCGGTAACGGGCGAAATTGTAAGTCTTACCGACGTATTTGCCACCTGCGCGAAGACCGTGGGAGCAAAGTTCCCGGCGAATGCAGGGGAAGATAGTTTTGATCTCAGTCCGGTCCTTGAAGGCGGAAAACGAAAGAAACCAATCCGGCCTTATCTCTTGCAACAAACCTTCGCGATGAAGCTTTCAATTCGTCAGGGCGATTGGAAATACATCGACCACAAGGGTTCGGGTGGAAACAATTACGAAAAGGAAAACGAATGGAGCATGGGGCAATTTGCGATCTCCGACACCGATCCCAAAGCTCCTGGCCAGCTCTACAATTTGAAGGAAGATCCGGGTGAAGCCATCAATCTATATTCCAAGTATCCAAGGGTTGTTACAAAGTTAAAGGGCCTCCTTGAGGAGTCAAAGAAATCGGGTCGAACCCGCTAATCACTAATCAATGAGTCCGATGAAAACCGCCTTCTTGCTATTCGCCCTCTCCTTTGTGGCAAATGCACTCGATTATAAACAGGATGTCATGCCGATCTTTAAGGAAAAGTGCTATGATTGTCACAGTTCCAAGGCGAAGAACGTGAAGGGTGGCTTACGGCTGGATGATGAGAAGCATTTCTCGAAGAGGTTCTCCAAGAACGAGGTTGTCGTGCCCGGCGATTGGGATGCCAGTTATCTTTTTGTGACTCTCGTGATGCCCCGCCACGAAAAAGGCGCGATGCCGCCAAAGAATAAAGGAGAATCACTCACTGAAAAAGAAATCAGAACGGTCGCCGAGTGGATTCATGAGGGTGCCAAAATTGATGGAGAAAAAGGTAAGCCGGGCCCAGCGAATTGGCATCCCGATAGGTTGTTAAAATTTAAAGATGGTCGTGTCATGACCGAGCAATTTGGGGAAGCGCCAAAAGTCGAGAAGCTGGAGCCAAAGTGGGAAACGTGGACCAACAAAGAAGGTAGGGAAATCACGGCCCGCTTTCACGGGTTGGTAAAAGAAAAAGTAGATTTTGAACTCAAGAACGGGAAGCGGGTGTCTTACCCGTTGGAGCAGCTTTCCGGGGAAAGTCAGCTGCGGATTAAGGTGCTGATGGATTCCCCCGCAATGATGTCTGAAGATGATTAGGGTTTCAGGCCGGTGCCTGATTTCTTAGCGGATCTTGCCAACTCCTTGATCAAATCCCGGTGTGCGGGATCAGCTGCGATGTTTTTGTTGGGATTCCCTTGGAAGTCGATCAGGGTGACGTCTTCGAGGGCTCCGCTTTGATTTTTTTTACGCCATTCTGTATAACGATAGCGGTTGGTGCGGATGCTTGTCCCAAGAACTTTCCCGACGTTTTTTTTGTTTTTGAAATACTGACTGAAGGCTCCTTTTTTCCACGGAGTTTCGGGGTTTGCCAAAACTGGCTTGAGGGACACTCCGTGAAGGTTTTTTGGCACAGGTAATCCACTGAGTTCACAAAGGGTAGGAAAGAGATCGACCAATTCAGTGAGGGCCTTGGTCCGCTGACCTTTCTTTTGGCCTGGAGCAGCAATGATGAAAGGAATTTTCGCGGCGACTTCATAGGTGGTGTGCTTGCACCATTCGCCATAGTCGCCAAGGTAGTAACCGTGATCGCCCCAGAGGACGATGACGGTATTTTTTGAGAGTCCGGTTTCGTCGAGGGCTTTAACCAATCGTCCAACCTGCGCGTCCATGTAGCTCACAGCTGCTCGATATCCGTGAATGAGTTCGCGGGTCTTGGCATCATTAAGGACTTTCGTCTTTTTGGGAATGTCAGAGTAGTTTTTGAGTTCTCCCCAGGAGGATCCATCATAGGGAAGTCCATTGATCA